>SXGQ01107947.1_pt1 | contig 130420 bp, 98 predicted proteins | sample 3178371 | NCBI WGS metagenome assembly SXGQ01 (sample SAMN11356859, study PRJNA531348) | freshwater metagenome | isolation source: freshwater sample F1-20 | place: China: Fuxian Lake, Yuxi | collected 2017-12-25 | reverse complement strand
GCGCTGCGCGAAGAAGGCTACCGAGTTGTGCTGATCAACTCCAATCCCGCAACTATTATGACGGATCCAGCGTTCAGCGACCGCACCTACATTGAGCCCATCACGCCGGATGCGGTACGAAAAGTTCTTCTGAAGGAGCGGGATCTTGGAACGCCCATTGACGCGCTGCTGCCAACGCTTGGTGGACAGACCGCGCTGAATTGCGCGTGCGCGCTGCATGATGACGGAACGCTTGCGCGCATGAATGTGGAAATGATCGGCGCCGATCGCAAGGCCATTCACCGGGCCGAAGATCGCGAAGCCTTTCGCGCCATTGTGGAAAAGCTTGGATTGAAGCAACCCAAGTCGCGTACCGTGACAACGGTTGAGGACGCAAAAATATTCGCGCAAGAAATTGGCTTGCCCGCCATCATTCGCCCCGCGTTCACTCTTGGTGGTTCTGGTGGCGGCATTGCGTGGAATATGGAGGAGTTAGAAGAAATCACTCGCCGTGGAATTTCGGCCAGCATGATTGGCCAGGTATTGATCGATCAAAGCGCGCTGGGTTGGAAAGAATATGAGCTTGAAGTGGTGCGTGATCGCAAGGACAACTGCATCATTGTGTGCGGAATTGAAAACTTGGACGCCATGGGCGTGCACACTGGCGACAGCATCACCATTGCTCCAATCATGACGCTCAGCGACAAGGAATATCAGCGCATGCGCGACGCGGCGTTCAGCATTATGCGCGCCGTAGGTGTTGAAACTGGCGGCAGCAATGTGCAGTTCGCCGTGAATCCCGCCAATGGCGACATGGTTGTTGTTGAAATGAATCCGCGCGTGAGCCGCTCCAGCGCGCTGGCCAGCAAGGCAACTGGTTTTCCAATCGCAAAAATTGCCGCCAAACTTGCCGTTGGTTACACGCTTGATGAGCTATGCAACGATGTGGTTGGAAATACCAGCGCGTGCTTTGAACCAACACTTGATTATGTGGTGGTGAAGATGCCGCGCTGGACATTTGAAAAATTCCCTGAGGCCGACGAGCGCCTGACCACGCAAATGAAAAGTGTTGGCGAGGCCATGAGCATTGGTCGCACATTCAAAGAGGCTCTGCAAAAAGTCATCCGCTCCATGGAGGTGAAGCGCCACGGATTCGGTCTTGATCGAAATGACAAGTGGCTTGCCGCGCAACGCGACACCACCAGCGAATTAGCTGACGGCGGTGATGTTTCGTGGCCCATCGCCGAAGAAACGCTGATACGCAAGCTCACTGTTGCAAGCCAAGGGCGCTTGTATTATGTGCGCTATGCCCTGAAATGCGCCTGGAGTGTGGAGCGCGTGAGCGAGCTCACCGGCTACGACCCCTGGTATGTGTCGCAGCTTGCCGAGTTGGTGGCCTTTGAAGATGTGTTGTGCAAATATGAATCACTGAGTGATGTGCCGAACGACATTTTATTTCAAGCCAAGGCACATGGCTACTCGGATGCGCAACTTGCCAACTTGTATTTGGGCGCCATCACCACCGACACCATTCTCAAGGTGCGCGCGCACCGCAAGCAAGTTGGCATTGAGCCGGTGTACAAATTGGTGGACACATGCGCCGCGGAATTTGAAGCCACCACGCCATATTTTTATTCCACATACGAACGCGCCTTCACCCACAACGGTAATCGTGTGTTGGATGATGAAATACGAATCACCGCCACACCAAAGGTCATCATTCTTGGTGGTGGTCCCAACCGTATTGGCCAAGGAATTGAATTTGATTATTGCTGCTGCCAGGCTTCTTTCGCATGCGCGGATATGGGCCTTGAAAGCGTCATGATAAATTCCAATCCGGAAACCGTGAGCACGGATTTTGACACAAGCAACTTGCTTTTCTTTGAGCCACTCACGCTTGAGGACACGCTGAATTGCATTGAACGCTTGAATGGTGGCGGCATTGAACATGGAGCGCGCAGTGGCGGCGTGGTTGGCGTGATTGTGCAATTTGGTGGGCAAACCCCACTTAATTTAGCGCACGGACTTGCCAAGGCTGGTGTGCCGCTTGTTGGAACGGGTCTGCGAAGTATTGACGACGCCGAGGACCGCGATCGATTTAAAAAGGTCATTGATGAACTTGGTCTCGCGCAACCACCGTCTGGAATTGCGCGCGGACTTGAGCAAGCCGTGGAAATCGCCGGCCGCATTGGCTACCCGGTTTTGGTGCGCCCAAGCTATGTGCTTGGTGGCCGCGGCATGGAAACCTGCTTTGATGAAATAAGCCTGCGCCGTTACATGGTCAAGGCCGTGCAAGTGAGCGACCTTGCGGAAACGCCAATCTTGGTGGATCGCTTTCTTGCCGACGCGATTGAAGTTGATGTTGATGTGATCGCCGACTTCTCGCCGGACGAGGGCACGCGCACAACGCTGGTTTCGCAAACAAGCCCCAACCCACGCGCTGTTGTATGTGGCGTCATGGAGCACATTGAGGAGGCCGGAATTCATTCGGGCGACAGCACCTGTACCGTGCCACCGTATTCGCTTTCGCCAGTCATTGTGCGGCGCATTCGCGAGCAGTCTATGGCTCTTGCCAAAAAACTTGGCGTACGCGGCCTTATGAATGTTCAAATGGCCGTGAAGGATGATGTGATTTATGTGCTTGAGGTGAATCCGCGCGCCAGCCGTACCACGCCATTTATAAGCAAAGCCAAGGGCGTGGCGTATGCGCGTCTTGCCGCGCGCGTCATGATGGGCGCCACGCTTGATGAGCTACAAGTGCAAGAAACCCCTGATGCTGGTTTCTTTGCCGTGAAAGAAAGCGTTTTTCCATTCGCCAAATTTCCTGGCGTAGATGTGATTCTTGGTCCCGAGATGCGCTCCACGGGCGAAGTCATGGGCGCGGACCGCAGTTTGCCTGTTGCATTTGCCAAAGCTCAAATTGCGGCAGGCGTGATGCTGCCCATTCAGGGAAATGTTTTTGTTTCGGTGCGCGAGGATGACAAGAAGCATGTCTGTGAACTTTGCCGATCGCTCACGCGCCTGGGCTTCAAGATATTTGCATCACAAGGAACACACGTCGAACTTTCAAAGCAAAGTATTCCCGCCACCGTGCTGCGCAAAATTTCCGAAGGCGCGCGTCCCAACGTGCTTGACCTTATCCGCAACGGAGAAATCCATTTAATTTTGAACACCGCCACGCGCAAGGGCGGCGAAACCGATGAGGGAAAAATCCGCGCGCAAGCCGTGCGCAGCGGCGTGCCAATTGTTACCACCATTTCTGGCGCGCGCGCCGCCGTGCAGGCCATTGCCGGCATGCAGGCCGAGCCATGGAATGTGTTTGCGATTCAGGATTATTTTCCACATTTGGCACGACCAACTTTTCAACCCCAAACACGCGCGCCCGCCGCGCCAAAACACAATGGCGCCTTGAGTCAAGCCAGCCAATCAACGCCAGTTCACTACTAATTTCGCGACACCAAGCGTAAATCAATCCTGGCTCAATCGGCTTCCCAAGCAAGTTCTGACATCAAGTAAACCCCCTTGATGAAGCCGTTTCTGCCTGCCCGTACCGCAACCCCACTTGCATTTTTGAGCATCTGTCTAGAATGCCAAACCATATGTCGCTCAACCTGAATCAATATCTGCCCGCATGGCTTCCCGCTCTTCCGCAAACCATGCAAATCATTGTCGGCTTGATCGTAATCGTGATCATGTTGCATGTGATCTTGGTTGGTTGCGCCTACTCCATCATGTTGGAGCGCAAACTCAGTTCGTGGATGCAAGACCGCGTTGGACCAAATCGAACCGGCCCCTTCGGCCTGTTGCAACCTATCGCCGACGGTTTGAAGTTTCTCATGAAGGAGGAGTTTGTTCCCGCGGGCGCCGACAAAATCTTGTTCATGATGGCGCCCGCGTTGCTCATGGTTCCGGCCATGATCACGTTCGCCATAGTTCCCTGGGCCGGCACCCTGAACTTTGACACGCTGCCGTTTGGTCTTGCCGCAACGCTTGGACTTGAAGGCATAAGTGTAAAAATGTGCGGCGCCGTTGTGAGCGTTGGCATGATTTATTTGTTGGCCATTGCAAGCCTTGGCGTGTACGGCGTAGCGCTTGGTGGTTGGGCCAGCAACAGCAAGTTCAGTTTCTTGGGTGGCCTGCGCGCTAGCGCGCAAATGATTTCGTATGAAATTCCCATGGGATTGGCGCTGCTTTGCATCATTCTTACGGCCGGCAACATGGATCCATACGGAATTGTTGTGGCGCAAACAGGTCAGGGTATGTGGAACATTGTGCAGCAACCCGTGGCCGCAATTATTTTCTATACATGCCTGCTTGCTGAAGCCAACCGCGCGCCATTTGATTTGGCGGAAGCGGAAAGTGAATTGGTTGGCGGCTATCACACGGAATATTCCAGCATGCGCTTCGCCATGTTTTTCCTTGGTGAATATTTCCATCTGATCACAGGCGCGGCATTCTTCAGCCTGCTTTTCCTTGGCGGCTGGAGCATTAGTCCTTTTGGTTTGTGGTTTGACCTTCCCGCTGAAGGCAGCCTGCTTCTCATCGGCGCGCAATTTGCCGTGATGATGGCCAAGGTGACATTCATGGTGGCATTCGCCATGGCCATTCGATGGACTCTTCCACGCTTTCGCTTTGATCAACTTATGCGACTGGCTTGGGAAGGTCTTATTCCAACCTCGCTCATGGTGCTGCTTATGACGGCCGCGTTTGTGTTTATGGGTTGGAATTCATACATATGGATTGGCTCCATTGGTTGCATTGCGGCGCTCTATGTCATTTCACCGTTCATGCCGCGCCAAGCCTCTCCCAATCACAAAATTCCAATGATCGGAAGTCGTTTCAGTCCAATGGTCGATGGCACTGGTTCTGTAAGCCGCCACCCAATTGCAATGAGCGATGCTGCGATTCCAGATCCGCGCCAGGGACCGCTGAGCATTCACTAGTGTTCACGCGCCGCAAGTCGGCGCATTTGTCCAACCCATGCGCCATATTCAAGCACGGCCTTCAAGCGCGCCGCGCGGGATGGCATGCGCTTCAAATCTGTTCCGAAAGCCGTGTCAGCGCGCCACTTCCAATACGCACCGCGCAATTGAAACCTAGACAAAACCGCAAGCCTTGCGAGTTGCCATAGCGCGTCGACTGTTTGTTTCATTCGAGCTCCAATCTATTCATGCGCAATGAGTTTGTTGCGTGCGCATCATCATCGTAATGAATTACTCGCCCGCCATGCATTCAATAATTTTAAAAAAATTCCAACTATCACTGTGACAAACATCAAAGACGCACTATATTGTTCTTAACAAGGGCGCTTGCGTCCTTGCCAAAGTTGGTGGCACAGCGGTGCGTCACCACAGCACAACCAATTGCTCGTCACTATGCGACGCCGATCGAAACTCCGACTCGATTGGTGTCGCTGTCTGTATTGCCAAACATAACCAACCATAAATTGAGCGATATGGGTGCATTTGCGCCGCTTTTTGCCACCGCCACCGCCCGCGCCGTAGACTGAGGGCGTGGCAAAAGAACGCGTGTCTTATTTGTGCGGTGCTTGTGGCGCCAACCATCCAAAGTGGTTGGGCAAGTGCCCGGATTGCGCAACATGGGATTCACTGCAGCGATTTGTTGAGGCAAAGCCAACCCCCGGCATGTTGCCCACAAGCGTTGAAGTGGACACGGAGCTTTCCGGCGAGGCGCAACCGCTTGGTGAAATTCAGGCCTCGCTTATTCCGCGCATTGCCAGCGGTGTGGCGGAGTTTGACCGCGTGCTTGGCGGCGGATTTGTTCCGGGCAGCGTTGTGTTGCTTGGTGGCGACCCTGGAATTGGTAAAAGTACCCTTCTTCTGCAGGCGCTCGCTGCGTTGGCTGATCGTGGCAGCACTGTGTTGTACGCAAGCAGTGAGGAGAGCGCGCATCAATTGCGCCTGCGTGCGGAGCGTTTGGAAACCTCCACCGCAACAGCCGCGCGCGACACTTTACAAACACAAACAACCGTTCCCCCACAAAACATTTCGCGCGAGAAAAATTTATGGATTCACGCGCAGAGCAATCTTGCGCGCATCATTGAGCAGGCGCGCAAACTCAATCCAACCGTGTTGGTTGTTGATTCGATTCAGCTTGTGCACCGCGTGGATATTGACGCCGTTCCCGGCAGTGTTTCTCAACTGCGCCGCTGCGCGCTTGATTTGGTTGCGCTTGCAAAAACAACGGGAATTATTGTGGTCATTGTGGGTCACGTCACCAAAGATGGAATGCTTGCCGGTCCGCGCCTACTCGAACATTTGGTAGATGTGGTGCTGAGTTTCGAAGGCGACCGTCACTACGCGCACCGCGTTGTGCGCGCCGCAAAAAATCGTTTTGGTAGCACGCTTGAAGTTGGTCTATTTGAAATGACTTCGCTTGGTCTGCGCCAAGTTGATGAAAGCGCGCTGGCCGCTGATCCATCGCTTGCTCCGCGGCCTGGCTCGGCGTGTGTTCCAACCATGGCCGGCACGCGCTGTTTGCTTGCGGAAGTTCAAGCGCTTACCGCAACCGGCTTGGTTGGCGCCGCAAAAAGAAAAGCCTCAGGCGTTGACGCAAGCCGTCTTGCCATGTTGATTGCGGTGCTAGAACAACACGGCGGTCTGCGCTTAGGCGATCAAGATGTCTACGCCGCGGCCGCCGGCGGATTAAAGGTGTTTGAACCAGCCGCGGATTTAGGTATTTCACTTGCTGTTGCTGGCGCCAGACTTGGCCGCGCCGTGCCAGATGGCTTTGCTGCAATTGGTGAAATTGGACTTTCTGGGCAATTACGACCTGTTTCTCAAATGCATGAACGGATCGCCGCAGCCGCAAGACGCGGTGTAACCCGCCTGGTTGTGCCCGCTTCACAGAAAGTTCAAGCGCCAAAGTCCTTGGAAATAATCAAAATTGAGCATATTTCTGAGGCATTTGAGCTTCTTACCCCAAATCCAACTGGCCAAAGCCGCGCAAAATCAGCGCGTCGCTAATGTAAATCGCCCTACAAAATCCCGCTTACATTTGTTTTTTTTGCTCATTTTGCAAAAAACCCCGAAAAAATTTGTAAAACAAAATTTACAATGTTTAAAAAATACCCAACATATTGTGGTGCAATGATTTACACACTCAAGATAGACCAAAGAAACTGCCTTAACGCCTTAAAAATTGATATTTTTATCACAAACGCCACACATTGAACGCGACCACACTATGATCTTGCCCTCAACTTATGGATCTCTTTAGACCGATAGGTTGAGAACTCCCTCCGGTCTTTGCCTTTGTGGCAAAGACACCGACGGCAGGGTGGATGACGCAAAGGTACGAACCCAGGGTCAGGGTGAATACCAAAATCACTTTTATATCAGGAGCACATGCAATGAGTTTGACAAAATATGTTGGTCTTCTCGCTTTCACTGCCGTTGCCGCTTCGGCTACTGCAGCGTCTGTTGAAGCAACAAACGACACTAACGCGCAAATCGCTGAGTTGAAGAAAGAGCTCAATGAGTTGAAGAGCCAAAACGGAGACAAGTGGCTAACAGAAGAACGAGCAAGCCAAATCCGTGGCGTAGTACAAGATGTGATGGCAGACGCGGACACCCGCTCCAGCCTTCAAGCAACCGCGGCTACCTCTGGCTACAACAATGGATTCTTCATTGCCAGCCCAGATGGAAACTTCAAGTTGCAAGTAAACGGTCAGGTTCAGGTTCGTACTTCATACGCCTGGCAGACCAATAGTGCTTGGAATGCTTCCCGGGTCGTTGATCAAACCGCAACCAAGGCTCAATACGGAACCGAAATTCGCCGAGCCAAGCTCAGCTTCTCCGGTAATGTTGTTGATCCAAGTTGGCAGTACAAAGTAACTATGGCTTATTTGCCAGCCAACTCACAAACTGTTGCTGATACAACTAGCCCATACAACACGGCTGGTGCGAACAGTGGTAATGGTTCAGCTTCAACCGCCAATCTTGAAGATGCCTACATCAACAAGGACATGGGTAACGGTATGAGCTTGAAGATGGGTCAATTTAAGAGCCCATTCCTTCGTGAAGAGTTGGTTTCTTCAGCTAATCAACTTGGCGTGGAACGATCCGTTGTGAACCAAATGTTCTCAACAGGTTGGACTGATGGTATTCAGCTCACCGCTGGCAATGACAACCTCATGGGCATGATCAGCTTTAACAACGGTGGCAACAATGCCAACTTTGCAACGCAGAACATGAGCAGCACAGACGGAGCCTATGCACAATACGCAATTACTGGTCGCATTCAATATCTGGTCTCAGGTAACTGGGCTCAGTTTAATGACATGACCAGCATGCGTGGTGGTGGTCAGGGTTTAATGTTGGGTGCTGGTTTCAACTGGCAACACGGTGGTAACCAAAATAGTCTGTTCGACCCTGCGACGGGTAGTTTTGGTGGCGTGGGCTCAGCCAACACCGATGCTGGTTTCTTCACCTACACCGCAGATGTGTCATGGGACCTTGGTGGCGCTAATTTGTACGCAGCCTTCTTTGGAAACATGACCGGAAGTTTGCCTGTGCAAACCACAGGAACTCCCCCTGTAGTTGTAGCCGCAAGAAACGGTAGTTCTATTCAAAGCTACGGTTCTTTAGTTCAGGGTGGTTACTTCATCAGCGACAACACCGAGTTGTTTGGTAGCTGGCAGTGGTATAACACTGTGAACCAAGGTGGTAATAACCCAATTACTGTTGGTCAAAATAATGTGTTCAACGCTCAGATGAACAACATTTTCACCGTTGGTTTGAATATTTACTTGAATAAGAATGTTAAGTTCACATTCGACACAGGCTGGGCAGCGAACGGTATCGTCTTCCAAGGCGGTATCTACAACCAAGCAGTTGCTGGTACAAACTGGCAAACAGCTGGTGATTCCAACAGTGGTGGCCAATGGCTTGGTCGCGCACAAATTCAGGTGGTGTTCTAAGTCACTCCTTACTTAAGACGTTATCCATCCTGACCTAGTAGTTGTCAGGGTTTCAAGACCAACCGCCCGGTTCCTTTTGGAGCCGGGCGGCTTTCTTTTTGATAAATACTGCCTTATTTGCCGATTAAATTCGATTTAGATTCACCCTGTTGAGGGTGTTGAAATCACCAGCCGCAGACTCGCAATGTACGAGTTTGTGGTTTTATCGTGTTACTATGACAACTTCGCTTTATGAATCAGTCTCTACATCAATCCACGCTTGAGACGGTTTCCAAGCCGATCTCTAATACATATTTCAATAGGGGGAAACTCTGTGGCCTGGTGGCTTGCTTCATTAGTGCGTTGGCGGTGCCTGTTCACGCCTTTGCTAGCGATGAACTGGGTGAATCCGCGCTCGCAACCACCAAGGCAACTGACGGCGGCGGCGCAACCCTAGAAGCGCTTTTACAGCGTATTGACTCTCTAGAGCGCAAAAACAAATCGCTGGACACACAAGTAGCTGACCTAAAGGCTCTGGAGGGCGAGAAGTGGCTCAGCGAGGAGCGCGCCGGTCAAATTCGTAGCGTGGTGGAGGACGTGCTTGCGGACTCCGAAAGCCGCGCCAGTTTGCGCCAAGACGCCATGACGGCTGGTTGGAATGATGGCTTCTTTATGGCCAGCCCCGACGGCCGCTTTAAGTTGGAAGTGGGCGGATTCATTCAGCCCGCGTTTATGTGGAGCAGTATTAATCCTCTTGAGGATCAAGCACAAGATCAACTGACCAACCGCTATGGATTTGGGTCTGGTGGCTTTAATGAACTTATTTTCAAGGGCCATGTGTTTAGTCCAGCCATTCAATTCATGGTGAAGACAAATTTTGTGTTCAACCAAGCGGTGGGAATTGCGTCAAACGATCCGGGAGGAAATGTTCAGGGAAGCGAGAGCGGCCAACTTCAATTGCTTGACGCTTGGGCCAGAATTAATTTCAGCGACAACTGGAGTGTTCGATTTGGTCAATATCGCTTGCCGTATGCGCGCGAACAACTTGTGGTGGATCAATATCAGATGGCGGTAAGTCGTTCAATTGTGTCGCGCAATTATGGCCTGTGGTATTCGCAGGGAATGGAATTGCAATTTCAGGGCGATGATATGCGTTGGAATTTATCGCTTGATAATGGTGGCACCGACAATGTTCTTGGCGAGGATTTAAAGTCTGTGGGATCTATGCCGCTGAACAGCCCTTGGTATTCGCAACAGTCTTCTTTCAGCGTTAATTCTAGAATTGAATGGAAACCGTTTGGTGCCTGGAATGACTTTAATAGTTTCACAAGCCCCATGGGTGAACAAGCGGGAATGCTTTTAGGATTTGCGTACCACGCGCAAGTGACCACTCCAGCAAATGCATATGACACATCATTGACATCCTCTAGTTCTAAAAATACATGGAACAGCGCCACCGTTGATGGGCAGTGGAATTTTGGGGGAGCAAGCGTGTTTGCGTCTGCGTATTACAACTACATCAACTCAAATTCAGTTTATCGTGCCACCGCGCTTGGTCCACCCCTTGATCAAAACTTTGGCTATATAAACGCGTATGGTTTGACAATTCAACCCGCGATATATGTAGACCCAAAGGTTGAAATTTTTGGTCGCTATGAATACTCGTACTGGAGTTCCACTCAATCGAGTCCTGCGGCATTAAGTCAACAAGGCCCACTCAACATCATAACCGTGGGCTTAAATTGGTATTTAGATGGTCAAGATTTAAAGTGGACCACTGATTTGGGAATGAATTTTTATTCAAATGTTGGTGGTAGCTACATTGACACCCCCGCGGGTTGGCGGGCTTCGGGCGAAGGCGAGTTTGTATTCCGAACGCGCCTGCAATTGATTTTCTAAATCGCAACTGCGTTGGTTAATAAGACATAAATGGCGCGGCTGAAATTGTATGGTCGCAAAAAAACGAATCAAAATTGCCCTGAATTATGCTTTGGCTCGAGTATGTGACCACTCAGCGTTACACTCGTTTCATGTCTGCCAGCCACCTTTGCGCCAGCCAAATCCAAATAATTCACCGCGTAGAGGTGCGCCCAAAATCTGGGTGTGTAGATGTGCGTGGCTCTTCGTTGCTCAGGCGCGTGGTTGCCGATAGCGGTGTTGCCCCAGAACTTATTCAACACGCACAAGTTTATTTTTTTGATGGTGATCTGAATGAAACCGACCTGCAATTTATCAGCCAACAATTGTTGGCGGACCCGGTGACTCAGGTTGCGTTTACCTGTGCGTCTGTTGTTCCAAAGCTGGGCTGCACAATAGAAGTACATCCACTTGCTGGCGTGACGGATCCCGCAGCCGAAAGCGTGGAGCTTGCGGTGGAAAAACTTGTGGGCAAAGCGGTGCGGGTTCGAACTGGTGAGCGCTGGGATTTTCATGGCACCAGTGTTGCCCAAGGCGAAAGTCTTGCCATAAAATATTTAGCCAACACTGTTGTACAGGCGATTCATGTGGCGCCATACATGCCAACTCAGTTTCCCCTTGGCGGAGCGCGCGCCGTTCAGGTGAAAGAAATTCCACTGCTGAATTTGGCACATGACGAACTTGAGAAACTAAGTCGACAGGCTCATTTATTTTTGGACCTGCCTGAAATGCTTGCTATTCAGGCGCACTACCGCGCGTTGGCGCGCGAGCCACGCGAGATTGAACTTGAAACGCTGGCGCAAACCTGGAGCGAGCATTGCGTACACAAAACATTGAAGAGCCGAGTGAGCTACACGGAAAAATCTTTGGCGTCTAATTCGCCAAGTTTATTGGCGCGGGCGGAAAAAATTTCGGGACACACGCTTGGAAAATCGGGCGAATTAGTAATCGATAATTTGCTGAAGCACACGGTGGCCGCGGCCACGCATTCACTTATGGATACAACAAAGCCGGGCTCGATTGACTGGTGCCTAAGCGTGTTTGTTGACAACGCCGGCGTGATTGCCTTTGACGACACACACGCGCTGTGTATGAAAGTTGAAACCCACAATCATCCAAGCGCAATCGAACCCTACGGCGGGGCAGCCACGGGTATTGGTGGTTGTATTCGCGATGTCATGGGAACTGGTCTTGCCGCCAAGCCAATCGCCTGCACAGATGTATTTTGTGTCGCACCACCAGATGCGATTGTTCCCAAAGGCTGCCTTCCGCCGGCGCGGGTATTGCGCCAGGTTGTCGCGGGAGTGCGTGATTACGGCAATCGCATGGGTATTCCAACCGTGAACGGTGGAGTGTGGTTTGACCCACGCTATGTGGGAAATCCGCTTGTGTATTGCGGGGTTGTTGGCGTGTTGCCACGCGAACTTGTTCGCGGAAGGGTGCGCGCGGGCGACCGAATTATTGTGCTTGGCGGAAAAACTGGCCGCGATGGAATTCATGGCGCGACATTTTCTAGCGCCGAATTGACGGATTCACACGCCGATGAGTTTGGTCATGCGGTGCAAATTGGAAACCCCGTCACACAAAAGAAAACCCTAGACGCCATTCTTGCTGCGCGTGACACCAATAACAAACCGCTCTTTCATGCCATTACGGATTGCGGTGCGGGTGGTTTTTCAAGCGCTATTGGTGAAATGGGTAAAGATATTGGAGCGTTGGTCAACCTTGATCGTGCCCCACTGAAGTACGAGGGGCTTACTCCGACTGAAGTTTGGATTAGCGAGGCTCAAGAGCGCATGGTGCTATCGGTACCAGTTGCGAATGTTGCACAACTGCAAACACTATGCAATGACCACGGCGTAACCATGTGTGATCTGGGGGAGTTTGCAACACCCAACCAGGAGTTGATTTTGTTGTGGAACGGAACAGAAATGGGCCGCTTGTCCATGTCCTTTCTTGATACAGGTCTACCCAATCCCGTACGCGAAGCGGTGTGGGATGGTGAATGGCACACGCGCTACACGCCCACGCTTCATGCGTCGGCACGGAAGGACGGCGCGGGTTTGCTGGACACGCTTTGTTCGCTTCTTGCGCACGCCAACATTGGCAGTAAGGCGTGGATTATTCACCAATACGACCACGAGGTTCAAGGGACAAGCGTGATCAAGCCACTTGTAGGAAAGTTTGGCGCCCCAGGCGACGCCGCGGTATTGCAACCATTGACGCATTCAACGCGTGGGGTTTCCATAGCCAATGGTTTAGCAACCGGTCTTGCCGCTGATCCATACATCATGACGCTGGCCGCAATTGATGAATGTGTACGCAACTTGGTGTGTGTGGGGAGCGATCCAACCAAGATCGCCATTCTGGATAATTTTTGTTGGCCATCATGTAAGGACCCGCGCCATATGGGTAGTTTGGTGCGTGCGTCGGAGGCGTGTTTAGATGGCGCGTTGGCGTATCGCACTCCATTTATTAGTGGAAAAGATTCTCTTAACAATCAGTTCACCACCGAGAGTGGCGAGACCATTCACATTCCGCCAACCCTGCTTATTTCGGGGCTAGCCATTGTTGAGAATGTGGAACGCGCCGTAACCATGGACGCAAAAAAAGCAGGAAATATGCTGGTTTTAGTGGGTCTTACCGATGCGCGCATGGGTGGCTCGCACCGATCAATGCTTGGAGATTGTGCTGGCATGGATATGCGATTGCCAATGGTTGATTTGCAAGTTGGTCCAAAGACCGCGCGTGCCGTTGCGGCGTGTATTGCCTCTGGTCTTGTTGCAAGCGCGCATGACGCAAGCGAGGGTGGCGCTTTACTGGCAGCCGCCGAAATGGCGTTTGGTGGCGATTTAGGCGTTGAAATAAATTTGCACGCAATGGCCTGTGAAAAAAATATCCCGATTGCGGCGTGCGCTTTTAGCGAAACACCTAGCCGCTATTTACTTGAAGTTGCTCCAGAAAATATTTCTAAAATTACAGTCATGCTGGCTGATATTGCGCACGGCGTAATTGGAACATTCAACAACAGCGGCTTGTTTGTGGTGGGTCAAGAACAGATTGCTGTGGGCGCACTGCGGGCCGCTTGGCAAAGCGCTGGAGAGAATTGGTAGCCCATGAAATCTCCCAAAGCCCTTGTTATTACTGCGCCGGGAATTAATTGCGACCTGGAGTTGTCGCAAGCTTTTGCCGCCGCGGGCGCGCATCCTGAAAGCGTTTTGCTTTCGCGGCTTATACGCCAGCCAACCCTTGTGGATAAATTTACGCTGATTGGTTTGCCTGGTGGATTTAGTTATGGCGACGATATTGCGGCCGGACGAATTATGGCGGCATTGATGCGCAAAGAAATATACCCAGCACTCGCCGCGGCAATTGAGCGGGGCACCCCAATAATTTGTCCATGCAATGGATTTCAAATTGCGGTGCAGGCTGGCTTGCTGCCTGGTCCCGCGGCGTGTTCTGCCGCAAGCTCGTCAATGAATGAATCCATGTCGATAAATACGCGCATGTCTTGCAACCAACAACTTGAAGAGTGGCCACGCATTGCCGCCGCGCCAATGGTTGCACTTGCCACAAATATTGGCGAGCGATTTCATGATGCATGGACGGGAGTGGAAATTCCCGCCAATACAAGGTGTGTGTGGACACACGGACTTTCATTCGATCAAGATTGCGCCATGCTTCCTTGTGCCCACGGTGAGGGTCGATTTATGACGGACTCGAACACGCTGGAAACGCTTGAAAAAAATGGTCAAATAGCCTTGCGCTATGCAGCCCATGACAATTTTAATGGCAGCATGAACGCCGTCGCGGGAATATGTGACGCAAGCGGTTTGGTATTTGGGCTCATGCCTCACCCCGAGCGATTCACACGCTGGACACAACACCCGTGGTGGACCCGCATGTCAACCACACAACGCGCCGGTGACACACTTGGGCTTTCCATGTTCAAGCGCGCCGTTGAGTCTGTTGTTGGCCCATGAATCACTTGCCATCAATGCCCATTTACGGTCAGCGTGATTATATATTTCACTCCAAAACGACTATCCTTAATGGCAACAATGAGCAAGAAAAAACTCCGTTATGGTGTTGTTGGCACGGGCCGCATGGGTCGCCACCACGTTCGTTTGGGCACGCAACTTGAAGGCGTTGACCTTGTCGGTGTTGTTGACCGTGAGGAGTCGCGCCGTAATGAAATGACCCAAACATATGGTGGTAAGGGCTTCGCAAGTGTTGATGAATTAATCACACATGGTGTGGATTGCGTGGTGATTGCAACTCCAACAATTCACCACCGCGCCGCCGCCGAGGCGCTGCTTGCCAGGGGCGTTCATTGCCTGATTGAAAAACCATTGGCGCCCAGTGTTGTTGAAGCGCGCGCCATTGCCAATGCCGCTGCCAAATCTGGCGCCATTCTTCAGGTTGGCCATGTTGTGCGATACGACCCCGTCATGGTGGCTATTCGCCAGCTCGCGTTGGGAATGCCGCGCTTTATAGAAATCGACCGAATTAGTCCAATGACATTTCGCAGTGTTGATGTTGGCGTTGTGCTTGACATGATGATTCACGATCTTGATTTATTGTTAATGCTGCTAGAACGAGAGCCATCCGAGGTGCACGCCAGCGCGGTGAGCGTGTTGGGCGATAGTGAAGACGTGTGCAACGCACGGTTAACTTTTGCGCCTGGACCAGATGGTCACTGTTGTGTTGCCAACATCACCGCAAGTCGATTGGCCCTAAAGACCGAACGCAAAATTCGCTTGATTGGGTCGGACGCGTACATGAGCGCGGATTTTGTGGAGCGCAAGGGGACGGTTATTCGCAAAACCGCCAATCAAGAAAAATTGACTTCGGTAAAGAAAAGCCTGAAAGAGGGCGAAGATTTAAGCAGCGTGAACTGGCTTGATCTTGTCTCGGTTGAGCCGCTTGATGTGAAGGCGGGGGAGCCGTTGAAATTACAGCTTGAAGATTTTGTTGACGCTATTCACACCGGTCGAAAACCCTTCGCTGATGCCGAGGCTGGATTTGCAGCCGTACGCACCGCGGAGCGAATTGTTGCTGCGGCAAAGGCCCTGGATGGCGCAAGGATGTAACGCATGCGTATTGGTTCACATCGAAGCGCTGCGGGTGGTGTTGCAAACGCCGTACACGAAGCTGTTGCGCTTGGTCTTGATTGTGTGCAGTTGTTCACGGCGAACCAACGCCAGTGGAAGCCGCGACAACCATCTCAACAAGAATGCGCGGATTGGTTTGAGGCATTGAAGAAGGCCGGTTGGAGCAACCCCAAAGATCACCGGGTGGTAAGCCACAATAGTTATTTGGTAAATCTTGCCAGTCCAGACACTGCTTCTAGAAAAAAATCGATTGCGCTGCAGCGAAGCGAGTTGGAGCGCTGTGAAATGCTCGGTATTGAATTGTGTGTCATGCATCCTGGCGCACATTTAATTGGCAAGCGCTCCCCGCAGGAAAAAAATGATTTGTTGGCCCAACCCAACCCACATGAGTTGCAGGGTCTGAAGCGTTTGGCTTCCAGCCTGGATCAACTTCACAAGGATCTTCCTGGATACCGAGTTTTCACATGTCTTGAAAATACGGTTGGCGCCGGAACAACTCTTGGTTACAACTTCAATCAACTCGCAGTCACTCGTGAGCTTGTTGGTGATTCGGGGCGAATCGCCTTTTGCATTGATACCTGCCACGCCCTGGCGGCAGGTTACAACATGGACACATCAACCAATGCAAATAAAACGCTGGCTGAAATAAATCGTCATTTAGGGTTCAAAAATGTGAGGGTAATCCACGCGAACGATTCGAAATTTCCTTGTGGAAGCCGCAAGGATCGCCATGCGCACATTCTTGATGGCGCGTGTGGACAAGCCTGTTTTAAGGCAGTCACCGCGGTAGGCGCTTGGAAAAATGTTCCCATGATTCTTGAAACTCCAAAAGAGAGCTTATTTCAGGGACAAAGTTGGGATTTGGAAAACGCTCGGCGATTGCGGGGTGGTAAATTAAAGTTTGATTTGAAAAGTTCAAAAAAATCTCTTACTCCAAAGTCAAAGGCTTCTGCCCTGCTTGGACTATTCGTTTCAACACTATTGGTGTTGAATGTGGCGTGTAAGACCAAAACACTGGATGAAATTCGCGGGAATACACCAACAAATTCGCCCTCGTTATGGAATGGTCCTGTTGCTCCTACGGTTGACGAGTCGGCTTTGCTCTCTCGCGGCAAACAACAAATTGATTCGGGTGATTACGATAATGCTCTCGCCACATTTCAGGAAATCCTTCAAGAAAATCCCAAGCTACCTGATGCATGGATTGGTGTGGGACAGGCGCAGGCGCTTAAAAAAGATTGGACACAATCCGAATCAGCCTATGCAAGCGCGGCGGAACTTGATTCGGGAAACTTTGACGCACAATTTGGTCGTGGAAAGGCGTTGCAGGTTCTCAATCAATTGGTGGATTGCATTCGCGCCTATCACCGCGCGTTACTCATACGTCCGGATGATTTTGACGCCAATCTCAATATGGCGACAGCCTATTTGCAACTTGATGAGGGGCGAAGCGCGATTGTCTATGCGGAAAAGTCTGTCAAGCTGAAGCCGGATTCTGGAATCGCGCGCATCAATCTTGGCGTTTCATATGAATTATCTGGAAAACCAGATTTGGCGATCGCTCAATATGAGCTTGCTGCTGAATTAATGGAGCCAACCCCTCAACTTTTGACCAATTTACTAAACGCGTATGCGCAAAGTAAACGCTACCGCGAGGCGGTGAACGCGGCATTGTTGTTGGTCAAACTTGCTCCGAATCCAAACAGTTACGAGCGGCTTGGTTGGGCATATTTTCGTGTTGGTGATTACGAAAAAAGTTTGGCAAGCTACCGCGATGCTGTCCGTATAGATACAAGGCATTGGCCCGCATGGAATGGGATTGGCATTAATTTACTCAACACCTGGTTGGTGGGTGGAAAGAAAGATGCGGACATTCGCTCATCGGCCAAGGCTGCGTTTGAGCGATCACTTTTGCAAAATCCACAGCAATCAAAGCTTTCAAAATTAATGAAGTCCTACAAGCTATAGCCATGAAGAATGATGATCCAATTCAGATCATGCAAGAAATGTTGTTGGTTGCCCAGAATGGAAAACCTCTTACATCCGAGCAAGTCGGCCTGGCAATGGGCGCTATTTTTAGCGGTAAGGTTGAAACGCCACTGATTGAGCGATGGCTACGCCTGATATCACAGAGAACTCCAACGGCGGTTGAAATCTTCGGTGGTGTTCAAGCATTGATGAATTCATCAACACGAATTCCAACGGAAATTGCCTGTGAAAAAATTATTGACACTGCGGGTACGGGTGGCGCCCCTAAAATGCTGAATGTCAGCACGCTTTCCGCGCTTGTTATTGCGGCCTGCCGCGGAGTTGTGGCTAAAAGTGGAAATCGCTCGCGCACTGGATTTGGCTCTTCGGAAACGCTGGCCGCATTGGGCGTGAATATTGCGACGGAGCCAGCCAAACAGGTAAAAATGCTTTCGGAGTGTGGATTTTGCTTTTGTCTTGCGCCCAAACACTATCCGGCGGCGCGGTTTGCGACCGATGCGCGCAAGGCGATTGGAACTCCAACCCTGTTCAACGCGATTGGTCCACTGGCAAATCCCGCCGGTGCATTGCGACAAGTTGTGGGTGTTTGGAGTCGTGATTTGTTGGAGCCCGTTGCTCAAGTGCTTGCCCGCCGCGGCGCCATAAAAGCGTTTGTGGTTCACAGTGCTGACGGATTTGATGAGGTTAGTGTCTGTGATAAAACATACGCCGTTGAAATTGTTCGTGGTCGAATTATGGGTGACATTGTGTTTGAACCGGAGCAGTTTGGTATTTCTCGCAGTCGTTCTGTCCCGCGCGCTTCTGAAAATTTAATTGATGCCACAACCCAATTCAAACGATTGGTTTGCGGTATTGATCGCGGATCGTCGTTGGATTTGGTTTTAATAAACGCGGCCCTTGGTTTAATGGTTGCCGACAAAGCAAGTGATCCTAAATCGGCAGCCGCCCTGGCTTCTGAAGCGATTGAGTCTGGTCGGGTCAATTCGCTTCTTGAAACCGTGATTCGGCTTTCAAATCAATAAATTGTGGGTAAAAAAGGCCCGTGTTTCAAATAGGTGGGATTTTTGCATCATTCTTGGTTGGTGCGAGATGGAAAATGTGGGCTTCTTATTGCGTTGATATTGGTGGCGTCTGTTTCAGTTGGTTTGTCATTGAAACCGGAATCCGCGGCCGAGTTATGTATTGATGTATGCATTGTGGGAGCCGCGGTTCTGGCGCTATTGGCGGTTGCCTTGGCGAATAGGTTTGCTGAATATTTTGTATTCGTGTCTGTATGCCTTCTTGGTATTGCTTGGGGTGGCCACGCGGTCACAAGAGAGTCGGTTGGAAATATAAAAGCTTGTGTTGGTGTTGATCCCGTTCTAGTTTTTTTTCGAGCGGCTATCGCAGAAAATTTCCACCAGCCAGATGTCATTGATATTGATTTATTAGATTCATTTCAAAACGCAGTTGATCCACCGCGTTATCGTGCTTTGGTTAATGTTATTCAGATTAAAAATCGTAACACTATTCTGGAATGTCAAGGAATTGCAACCTTGTTCATATCAGGTAACGGTTCCGAATTTTCCGTTGGTGACATCGTGGAGGGTGTTGGCTGGCTACGAGGGCTTGCAGAACCTCATAACCCGGGTGAATCAGATTTTCGCGTTCGCGCGTTTCGTTTGAATCACGCTGCGAATATTTCTGCTGCGGGGAATCCCGTTGTTATAAATAAAATAAATTTTAAAACCAACTTTGTGGCAATCATTCATCGGTGGCTCTGTGGGTGGGTGGATAAAAATTTACTTCATGTTATGGATGGTGTCGCAAACACCAAAATTAAAACACTGGTGGTTGCCATGACAACTGGTCGAGAACTTCCCGGTTATCAAGCGTTGCGTCAAAGTTTTTCTTTCAGCGGGTTAAGCCATTTTTTGGCTATTAGCGGCTTTAATTTGGCTGTGTTGTTTGGTGCCGCATGGATTTGCATGGAGTTGTTTCATTTTCCATGGGCAATTCGCGGATGGTTTCTTGTATTGACATCTCTTGTATTTTTATTTGTTGTTGATGTCGAAACATCCGTGCTTCGAGCCGGTATTGCTGGAATTTTGCTGGGAGTTTCTGTCGCCTGCGATCGTGGTTGGAAGGCTGATGGGTTACTGGCGGTTGCCGCCATATTCACCCTGATTTGTGATCCCTGGGCTGCCTGGAATCCCGGATTTCAATTGAGTTACGGAGCTGTTCTAGCTTTGAGATATGGAACAGATCCAATATTACGCAGCATCACAGCCATATTCTGTTTTTTTCCATTGACCCGTATTTGGTTCGCGACAGGATTAAAAAGGCCAATCGTAACCGCACTATCAGCGAGTTTGGCGGCTTGGTTTATGTCAACACCAATTACTGAATCACATTTTGGAAGTCTTTCTTTATGGGCGGCTGTTGCAAGCACCGTGCTGGCTCCTATTGCCGCCATCATAACCGTGCTTGCTTCACTGTCGTGTTTAGTTGGTTTGCTTCCTGGTGCTTGGTTTATTTTGGGATATCCGTTATCTTTTTTTTCTAATATTTTTTTATGGCTTTCGGAATTTGTTGGAACGCTACCAGCGGCAAATATTCAGGGGGGATTAATTCCTTGGTGGTGGTCTGTTATTGAATTAATGGCGCTCGCCGGATGTTGGCTTGGTGTGTGGCTCTGGATAAAAAGGTTGTCTGTTGTTGTTTATTTATCTTTGTTTATTGCGTCTATTTTTTTTCCAATTTCTGTCGCAAATACACCCACTTCGGGTTGGCGACTTCGAATGACAACTATTTCGGTGGGTGATGGAAGCGCCCACATTATTGAAACGCCAAATTCGTGTGTTCTTTTTGATGCGGGAACTATTTCGCGCAGGGCGGGTGGAAGCAAGTTGATTATTCCAGCACTCAAGGCTATTGGCTGCTCACGCCTGAATGCTATTTTTATTTCTCACCCACACCTGGACCACTTTTCGGCATTGCCAGAAATTGTCGCTGCGTTCCAAGTTGAACGCGTCTATGCCACGGAATCACTTCTTCAATTTGCAAACTCGCAACACGCTCCTGGCATTTTAATTGATGCCCTTCAAAAAAGGGGTTTAAGTGTTGAATTATTTAGTGCTGGTCAAACCGCTGTCTTTGATGGGTTTGTATGGACCGCGCTTCATCCCAAGATTGGATATCGAAGCCGAATTATGAATGAGTCAAGTTTAGTCATGCGTATCGAACCGCAAACCAAAAATCAAATTACTGAGGCTCATAAAAATTCATTGTCATGGTTAATGCTGTGTGGCGACGCGCAAACAGAGGCGATTGCGAATGTTCTTGTTTCAAAAGATTTTGATCCGACCATGGTTATGGAATTACCACACCACGGCGCTTGGTCGGATGGCATTGTTGGACTAATTGCAGGTTCCAAGCCCAAGGTAGTAATACAAAGCACCGGCTATCAAAGATTTCGATTCGATCGAGTTGCTCAAGCGATTCAAAATATTTCGCGTGGCGTAACTTGCCGTGACGGGGCGCTTCGAGTGACATGGATTCAAGGCGCGCCTGGCAATGGCTTTACATATCAGATTTTGCTGGAGCGTTGGCGGGAGAAGGGCTGGTTTGAATTGGAGCGCCACACGATTGTGAAATAAGCATGGCGCCTTCAAGCCGAATTGCGCATCCAAACGCACCGCGTTTGGATTGATCCAGCCGCACCACCAATTTATTACCAAGAATTGGAATTCTAATATCAACGGGTCCAGATTCGGGATTTATGAATTGCTCAAGCAAGGCTTTCTCGCCATCCTCAATCGAAACCCTGCATTCAATATTGCCTTTGAGCTGTGGTGGAACAGTAATAACGGCGATCAGTGTTGCGGCATTTTGTCCAAGTGAAAATTCAAAAACTCCCGGTCCATAGAAATCCATTGGAATTGCGTCAAATGCGGCGGGGGTAATGCTTGCTGAAACCACGGGTGGTGCGAGTCGGTTTGTTTGTTTATCCGTACCTTGAATAATTTTCCACGGACAACTTGCCAAATTTGTAATACTCACGGGATTTGGGGCGATAGACAATATGTTGTTCCAGGGAATGACCGAATTTATAACTGGTGTTGTGTGTACTGCTGTAAGTTGACATGTACTTTTGTTTGCGGTCCAAGAATCCGCATCAACAACGCTTCCATCCGAAAGCCAAAATCTCCATCCGGTTGGATTTTTAATTTTAGTTGCAAGCTGTATTTCAGAAATGCGCTGAATTGGAATATTTATTTTTTCTTTCGTGGGCGTCTCGGATTTGTCTGAAGCCTTGCTTGCAATCTCTAGCGTCGCGCCTGTTGTTGAGTCTATGGATTCAATAAATCCGTCAAGCTGGTCGTTGTTCACCAAGAAAATTGTGTCGGTATTTTTGTTTATACGCTCGCCAATAAAGAGTGGGCCAATTGAGTGGGTCTTTTCAAGGTCTACCAAAAAAGATTGTTGTATACCGCTACGCCAAGAGAGTTTTGCGTTGGCCAGCTCAAAGGTTCCAGCGAATCTTTGGCCATCGTTGATTGTGTAGAAGCTTTGTGATAAGGCCCTTGGCTGTTGGATTGTGGAAACCATTTTCACTCCACACCAACCAGACCATTGATCGCTTTGGGGAATCGTTTCAGCAGAGATTGTATTGTTAATCTGTGGCGCAATTGTCTGAAACAGAATTGTTTCATCCGCGCAAACATATTCCACTATCAAAAGCGCGCTTCCAAAAAATAAAATCCTATGGATGATGGTTTTCACTTTTGAAATATGGGCAAATACCGTTTTGGCATTTGCAGAACAATGAGAGCCATGGATGTGCTGTAGGCCTGACCCGCCTGATAATCCATCCAGCCACCGTTGATTGCCTGTCTTGAAATAATTTCATCACGGATGTTTGGCCACCAATTTGTCCAACGCTTTCCGCCAGCGAGATACATGGCCTGAACGGCATAATAATGACCGTAAAAATAATGCGCTTCGCTTGAATTATTTTTCCCGCCGGGATTCGCTAATTCTTGCAAATAATCCAAGCCGCGATCAATGGAATTGTCGGAGTACACGCCCGCGTAATACAAACTTGCCACTCCAGCCGCGGTTCGTGGCCAAGCACTTGTTCCCGCGGATGACATATAGCGGAATCCACCGTCACTATTTTGACATGATCGAACATACGCGATGGCTTTGTCTATGGTTTCTTTTGGAACCTTAATGCCGGCGTTGCGCGCGCTGCGGAGAGCCATAATTTCGCAAATTGTTACGCTGATATCCGCGTCATAGGGAACCGGGTTATATCTCCAGCCGCCTTCTTGATTTTGACTGTTCACAATAAGTTCTACCGCGCGCGTAAGCGTGTCGCGAACTCGCGCATCTTCTGTGTTCATTCCATACACTTCACCCAAAAAAAGCGTGGCAAATCCGTGTCCATACATTGGTCCATGACTATTTTCAGCCGCAAGCAATCCAGTTTCGGTCACGCTATTTAACACATAACCCAGAGCCTTGCGAACGTTGTCCCCGTAAGCGCCACGCCCAGGAAGGTGCCCGTCTGCCATAAACGCCAATCCACAAAGTGCGGTAATGCCAGAATTTTTTGCAAATTGTCCCCGACCAAACGATCCATCTTCATTTTGAAGGCTGGCCAAATAGCGTAATCCCTGTTCAACAGCCTCTATGTTGGCTTGTGTGATCTCCAATTCCATTGGCGCGTTTTGGGCGCTCGCGCCAACTTCAGCTGGACGCTCCTTATCTAAATCAACTGCTTCAACTGGCGCGTCTTGCTTTTTTATTGTTTCGGTTTGCGGCGTGGGAATAACATTTTGGTTGTTGGCAATCGTGTATGCGTGTTGATCACTCATCAGAAAAACAAACGACGCCATCAGCGCGGCAAGCTTTTTGCCGTTGTTGCTGTTCATGGTCCACGATCCTCTGCCATGCGTCGATAATAGGCTTCTGTCGCCTTTTGATAGAGGGCGCTGATTCGATCGCGGCGGCTTTGCGACATAATTTCACGGATTCTTTGGGGAAGCCGTCCCCACTCGGCGCGATCTTCGTTCATGGCTGAATCGGCTTGAAGCTGGGCATCCTCAAATTCTGGAGGATTTATTGTGTCACCCGAACCGTTATTGTTATCACCGCGTTCATCTTTATCTTTATCGCCCTTGGAATCCTTGTTTGATTTAGAATTTCCGTCTTTTTCAGATTCTTCGCCTTCTGGTTTTTTTTCTCCGTTTGGATTTGGTTGTGACCCAGATTCAGGTTGAGAACTAGATTTAGATTTTTGAGATTTCTTTTGAGAAGACTTTTTAGACGATGACTTTTCAAACTTGACCGCCGCGTCAATAAGTGCGTCTAATCGTGAAAGCGCTTGAGCTTGAACGCGTTGCGTACCAATGCCCATATCGCGATCTTCTGAAACAAGTTTTTCTGCAAGCCTCATGTCTTGCAACGCAGCGTCCGCAAGATCGTTCAGTGATTCTTCATTCAATCCACGCTCAAGGTTTTCCTTGCGCTGTGCCTGGGCGGCTTTTTCTCCACCGCCTCCACCAATTCCGAGCAATTCATCAAGTGTCTTGGGGGGCTCTGCGGCTTTTGCATCTGGATTTGTTGGCGCCTGGCTTGGCGGTTCGGTGTTTGCGTTTGAATTATTTTTTTCTTGAAAGCGAATGAATGCTCCATGAATAGATTTTGTGGAAAATCCTGGTGTGGATGAGTTGTCTTTAGGAACGGGATTAAATTTTTCGCCCGAAGTGGGGGGCTTAGAGATTTTTTTCATCTTGTCCACCCATTCCTCCCCCAACAACCGTACATCGTTTTGGAGCTTGGAAAGATCAGCAATGGCCTTGGTTGCGCCTGGCGAATTTGCGCCAACGCCCTCAATCACTTTTGTTCTGCGATTAATTTGCGCTTGCAGCTCTCGCACAAGGCGTAATTCCGCAAGCGGTGGAATTTTTTTCTCATTCTCTTGTTCGCCTCCCCCACCCATTCCACCACCCTCTTCTTGATTTTGCGCAAACGGATCATCTTTTTGTTCTGGATCAGTGAGTGAATTGGCCAGTGCCTCCAAAGATTCAATAACCATGTCGCACTGCGCCACGGTTTCGGGTGTGGGTTTTGTTTGAGCGAGTTGTTCCTGGGTAGAGCCCATCCATTCTTCAATCAATTCGTGTGCTTTTACAAACACGGCTGATTCTTTCACCATTTCCGACTGATTTGGAATATTGGAAATTTGAATTCGCAGTGTCTTTTGGCGCTCGGCCACCTCCCTTGAAATAGCGGCGCTTCTTCGGTCAAGTTCAATTTCTTCTGGTGAAAGAATGGTTGAAACCTCTTGCCGAAGTATTTTTTCTTGTCGCGCAAATTCACGATACTTGTTTGCAAGTTCATCTCGCTCTTTTTCGGCCTCTTCATCTTTCTGCTTTTGTTTTACTTCCTCCGCCTTTGCAAGCGCCTGCTTCAACAACTCAAGCCCGCGCGACGAAGCCTCTTGAGCGGCGCCGATTTGCGGCGGTGAGGCTCGAAGCGCCACCACGACTGCGTTTTCAAGGTCGCTGGCTCTTTCTAATATTTTTGAAATTGCCTCAGTGGATCGTCCCGCACTTTTTGATTCCTCAATGGCGGCGGTGGTATTGCGCGCCAACATCTCGGCTTTTTCTTGGGTTGACTTGCGAACATCTTCTTGTGCGTCCTCAAACACATCTATGTCCGATCTTCCCTTTTCGGCGCGCACAACAAGGCTACGAATTGTTTCAACCAAACTGGATATGCGCCTCTTTAACTCCTCTTTCTTTGCGTTTTGATTGGCCTTTAAGGCCTTCTGAATTTTTTCAATAGTCTGAGCCGCATCCTGCATGGAATCATCTGCTGCACCACTTTGGTTTTTTTCGCTGCGCTCAGCCGCCTCCTCCATTTTTTTTGCTGCATCACCCTTCTTGCCTTCGTTCGCCGCATTTTCTAGGGCTTCGGCTTGTATTGGATCCTTTTTCTTGCTTCGCTCGGCTCGCTCTTGAAGGTCTTCTACAAGTGCTTGGGCTTCCTGGGCGGTGTCTTTTTGTTTTTGCGCCTGATCACTGAGTTGTTTTTTCTCATCAATTGACAAGTCCTCCAAAATTCGACCCGCGGTTTTTTTGGCTATCTCTTGCAATTCCTTGCGATGTTGATCAATTGCCTGGGAAACCTTGTCGGCCCTGCGTTGCGCGCCTGCGGCGTCGTTATCTTGATCAAGAATGTCCAGCATGGCTTGAATTGCTTGGAGCGATTCATCCTGTTCCTTCTTTGCCGTTTCAAGCGCCTCGTTGTTTCCTTGAGATGCCTGCTGAAGCTGCTGTGATGCGTTTTGGCTGTGAGTGGCCGCCCTTGTTGCCTGTTGCTCAACATCGCGAAGGGCTTGCGCGATATTCGATTCTTTCATTCCGTTTCGATCCAGGCGGTTCACAAGCCGAGATGTTGTTTTTTGCGCCTGATCTATTCGATCGGTGACACTTTTTTGGGATTGAATATTGTTGTTGATTTCTTTTTCATTTCTTGTTTCCTTTTGACCAATTTCCAGGCGCGCAATATTTTGACGAAGAGCGCTTGTTTGTTGGCGGATGTTTTGTTCAAACACTGCCTGGTCGACCACCCGAATTTTTCTAGGCTCACTAAGGGTGGAATTTCTTTTTTTACCTTCGTTTTCAAAGGCGTCCTGTGCGGTTCCACGCAAAAGCAACATGTCTCCGTTTTGAAGTTCCATTGAATTCAGTCGCAAAACATCCTTCAGCTCGGCCTCTGACTTGACCGTGTTCGACACTTTGTTCTGAATTATTTTGGGCGCCGGTTCGCCCGAGCGTTGCTGTCGATCAATTCGAAATCCAACAGATTCAAGCGCCAGATCATCTCTTGCCTCTATGAGTATTGGAATGCTTGCGTTCTTTGTCACAATCTCATCTTGTTCTGGGTCGCTGATCACAACTGTGGGTTCTTGATCTATAACTACTTGAATTCTGGTTCGCAGTGGTTGTTGCCCGCGGATTCCGTTTTCGTCGGCGGGGTCAACCACTATGTCTACACCGTTATTGATTGTCCAAGAAAGATTCCATTGCTGCGGTGTGGTGGCGCGAAATTGAATTGCCCCAACCCCGGTGTTGGTATTGGTGTCAAGTGCGACAACTGTTCGTGCTAACCAAGTGGCATCAACTTCACCAAACTGATCGCGTGGTGGTGAAAGTGGGGCGGAAATATCCATGTCTAAACTTGCTGTTGCGCCCGCCAGAACCGCGGGCAAATTTGGCATGGTTCCTCCATTCCATTTCATATCTACCTTCTCCCGATTTTTTGCGGCGTATGTGGGAGGCTGAATGATGAGTTGCGCACTTTGAATGTTTAATGGTTCCACAACAACAACATTGACTGGAGAAGTTTTTGTGTCGTCAGTGAAAAACACAAACGACATTGAATTTCCTTCCGCTATAATTGGTTTTTCCCACGATCCGTCGCTTTGCGCCACTAATTCCAGTGTCTTGGTGGTGACTTCGCCGTTGGCTTCTATTGTTTCACACCGCGCGCTCACAAGTACGCCGCTTGATTTATTGGGATCCTGTCCTTCGTTGGCCTTCACGCGCAGCATAAACGTGTCCCCCTTTGCGACATGGGAAGTTCTCATTTCGGCGTGAATGAATAAGCGGGGCGGCCATTCTGTTTGGCTCCATGGAACAAGTGTTCGAATAATGGCGGTTAGTGTGGTCTGCTGCGCCAAATAGAAACTTGCGAACCACAGACCCACCACAACCCACGCCACTCCTACTGCGTAAATAGCCGGTGATCGGCGAATGTGCTTGTTTGGACGGGTTTGTTTCCAAAGCGCGCTTGCTTTTTGAATGATGCCCACAGCCAGTGGGTTGCTTTTTTGAACACCACCATTTTCAAAATCAATTGCGCTTGCCAAAAGTCCTTGCAGACCTGGTTCGATTTGCTCAACTCGAATCGCAACGCTGGTTGGAGATGGTTTTTGATTCCAGATTGGCCGAAACCACTTTTGAAATCCCTTATAAATTAAAAATATTCCCGACACAAAAATTATAAATCGTCCCGCCATTGGCCAATGAACCACATAATCAACAGCGCCGGCCATGGCGAGGCCAATTCCCAGAACACTCATGGCTAGAGCAACCACCTGAATACGGTTTAAGACAATTATTCTTTGTCGAAGAATTGAAATTTGTCTAGAGATTTGCGACATGTATGACCTTGCTGAAAGCGTAGCAATTGAGCTTCAAAGCTCAGAATAATGATCTAAACCAGCTTCATAATTTTTCTGCCAATCCATTCTGTGGCGATAACAACCACAAAAAACGCGTAAAATATCCATTGATTCCAAAGCGGCATTCGAATTGGTTGGCGCGTGATAAACGAGCGCCTGGGTATCAATTTTTCCAACTTGTCAATTTCTAATATTGATAAAAATTGTCCGTTGGTGGCGGCGCTTAGTTTTTGTAAAAAGTCGTGATCAGGAAGGGCTTCAATTCTTTCCGTGTCTTCTTGGATAATTGTTAGATTGGCTTCTGGGGATTCGGCGACTTGCGGTTGGCGAATCTTAAGTTTCCAAACGCCCGCTCCGTCGCTTGGCGCCGACCATACGCAAGAAAACCTGTCTCCGCCCTCTGGTTTCAGAGTTATATCAATGGTCTTTCCACCCGTCGTTGATCGAGCCTCTACAACAACCGTATCGTTTAGTGTTGCACCCGCAAGATCAACAACAATTCGAACCGGTTGATTTGTGTTGGCGCGCGGGGGGTCTACCAATAGCGATATACCCGCACTGTTTCGAAGTCCGGCGCGCGCCAAGTGCCTAATGATTTGAACCCAAAATCTTTCTGGAAGTGTTTCTCCGCGACCGTGGCGCCATCGCCATGTTTCGTCGGTTGCTACATAGGTGGTTTGTCCAGATCCATAGCGCATGGTGAGAACCATGGGTATGGGGCCATTTGTTTCTGTGTTTTTTGGTGTGGATGGATCGCTTGGCGCAACAGCATTTGCTAAAACTTCAGCGGTTGGTTTTAAATCGCGTGTTTCTATGCGTTGAACCCATTCAAGTTTGGCCCAGGGTTCACCGCTTGATGAAAGTTCTGGTGGCCATGATTCCTCCATATCTTTTTGGTTACCAAGACGAAGTAGACCTATTCTTGCGGCTGCTTCGGTTGGTTGCATATACACGGGTCGATCAATTCGCGGCAAATCAAGCGAGCCTCTGAATGGAAGTAAATCTTCTAGCGGAGCGCCGCGCCAACTTGATGGGGTGCTTCTTTCTCCTGCAATCCACAACAAGCCAACACCGCGCTTGGCTACAAGTTCCTGAATGCTTTTTTGCTGGGTGGTGCTTAAAAATCCGGCTGGAACATCGCCAAGAATAATGACATCAAATACGGAAAACTCTTTTTCGGTCTTGGGCAGACGAGAAAGCGGCGTGGTTCCTTCTTGCGCAAAATCACGGTCGGCCGAAAGAAGCATGATGGAACTTTCAATTCCTTTTTCTCTTAATAAAATATTTTTGATATAGCGAAACTCCCACCGTGGCCAGCCGTCTAAATATAAGACGCGAATTGATCGATCAACAAAGGTAATATCCACGCGTTGTGTGTCGTTTGACTGGTCAATATCGGGCGTGCCATCGGTTGCAACTTCCCAAACCACACTACCCGCTTTGGAACCCTGACCAATAAGTGTTACGTTTGCTTTGCCGTCCGAGTCGGAAACCACATTCTGCTCATCTATTTTTGTTCGTGTTTCTTTCTCTCGTAATACAACGCGGATTTTTTCGTTTGGCTTTCGAGTTGAAACCTGGGCCTGTATGGGAATTTGGTCAAGTAAAAAACCGCTTTGTGGAGCCTCAACAGAAAGAATCGCTTGATCATTCATCCCACTTGGATCTCCAAGTGGAATTGTGAATATGGGTACTCCAAGTGATTGGATTTGGCGAAGGGTTGTGGATTGAACGGCGTCCTGGCTTCTTCCGTCTGAAATAACAACCACGGCTGAGAGTGTTCGTCCTAGATTTCTTTGGAGCGTTTCGCTAAGGGCGGAAGCCAGAAGTGTTCTATTTCCTTGCGCTTGCGGCATGGATTGCCTGTCTTGCACCACTTGTGATGTGCCTGTTACGGACACCCATTCAATTTTGTGCTCTTGCGCAATTGTGTCCCACACTTTTTCATTCAATATGTTCTTTGCAACTTCCGCACGCGAAACCGTGCTCCCTTGTTGGTTTATGGAATCCTTCACCTGCAAGCTCGAACTGCTGTCTACAAGCACCTCCACAAAATCTGATTCTCTTTTTTCTTGTGGCCACTCAAGCGCTGGTTGCATGGCCATAAATGCAACAAATAGCAGTGCAATGATTCGAAGGCTTGCTAAAAGAGTTCGGGCCTTGATTGTGCCCCTAATGTTTGTGTAAGAGACGGTCGGCAATAAAAAAATAACAATAAAGCCAACGAGCCAGAGCCAAGTGGGCGCCGGATTTTCATATATCAAATGCCACGGCTGTCCTTGCAAGGCGGGCGGAGCTCCAAGTTGTTGTAAAATCCATTCCATTATGCGCCCGCTTGCATGGGTTGTTGCGTGGGCTTTGGTGAACCCCAGCGAGAAAGTATGGATTCCATCAACGCGCAGATGAGAGCGCAAAGAAATAATGTTCCGCTGAACACTGGATCGGAAACACTCCACGAATTATCCGCCGAAATTTCCTGAGCGTCTTCCTGAAATTGAATTGGTTTCACGGTTGAAAACCAAGCCTGAACGGCGCTGGGCGCGAGTGGTTGTATAGATGCGGCGATTGGCGCAAGATTGACCGCGAATGTTTTGTTTGGGGCGTTTCTTTTTTGAAGCGTCCAAAAACCAGGAGCCAAAACCAATGATTTTGATTTACCAAGCTCATCAATTTCAATTGCGCCCAATCCACTTTGTGTTGGTGGAATAAAAACTCCTCCGGCTGCGATTGATCCCAACGAAAGCGCGCTTCCTGTTTGTATTTGTTGTTGCTCGCTAGCGATTGCATATCCACCGCGCACAATTTCTTGGAATAGTGGAACCATAAGTGGTTTAATAGGCAAGTCGGTCCATGACAAATCCGGCGTGAAGGCGAATACGACAACGATTCCGCTTCCGTTTTTTGGCTTGGCCCAACACATAGCTGGGCTTCCGTTTTCAAATAAAAGCCCTGACTGTGCGGCGGCGTCGGTTGTTTCAAGCGGCATAAATTTGTAAACATGGACTGGCTCGCACAAAACATCCAACTCAGCACCAAGCAGGGCAAGCGGTCCGGTGCGGGGTTGTTTTTTGGCGAATCTAAATTCACCAGTTTTAATTTCCTTTTGAGACCGAATTGGAATTTGCAAAAGTCTTTCAATATCGACCGCCCAATTTTGTTGGGGGCTTTGCGCCGCCGGGGTAATGACAAGTACCCCTCCCTCTCTTGCAAATTTTTGAAGCCACGACCAACCTGCTTCGTCAACCAGGTCTGGCCTGGTTAAAACAACTGTATCAGTGGCAAGCGGGGGACGAATTGATATTGTTTGCGCGTCAATTTCCTGAACATTTTTTCCGGTTGATTCGATTGCGCGAAGAACCCAACTTGCGGCCGGTAGATTTTCTATATTTTGCTCAAGAGATTTTCGACCCAAAATGGTGACTTTGGAATGATCCTGGGTGTTCAAAGAAAAATATATTTTGTTATCCAGTGGCTGCGCGTCTTCTGGAATCGTGGCCTGAATTCCTTGTTGCTGATCATTTTCGAGCCGCACAAAAACTTCTAGTTTTTTTTCGGATACGCCCTCATTCCACGCCATGTCACTTTTAGACACCGCTTCATTTTGTATGTTCTGAAATAGAACCTGGCCCGCGCTTGGCGCAAGCTCCCCCTCACGCCTGAGTTCCACCTGGAAAATGCGTTGATTTGTGTCTTCGGTCTCGCCCGCGGATCGAAATGATGAACTACTCCAAAGCGCCACGTTTTTAGATTTTTCCTGAAGCGGCTTTGTTGCCGTAAGCGCAACTTGTTCCGCCCGATTCATTAAATTATTTGCAAGCGCAACATCTAAATTAACGCTACCCCGTCGAAACCCGCTCCAGACCTCCACGCTTCTAGCGATTGATTTATTTTCGATTTGGGGGAATGCCTTTTCCAACGCGGTTGGTATGTCGCTTGGAACTTCTTTGGGAGTCAATTTTGAAATTGCCTGGATAACTGCTTCATGATTGGTTGTCGGTTCTATTAGCAAGCGCGCCGGAATGGACGCTAGCACTACGCCGCAACGCTCGGCTGCGTTTTGTAACCGTATACTTTTTATTATTTTTTGTTTGAAACCATCCAAAACACTTGAGCCTCCTTCCTGTATTTCGGCGGAGGTCGCGCCATCGTCAAGAATAATCCATCGATCTTTTTTTATTTCTTGTTTCACCCATGAGTTTGCAAGCGGTTCGGCTGCCGCCAAGCCAACAAGTGCTATGGCCAAAACCCGAAGCAAAAGTAAAATCCACTTGTCGAGCCGGCGTCGTCGCTGCAGTTGCGCCAGCGCAATTTGAAGAAGAAAGTTTGATCCCCACGGAGTGCTCTTGGGTCGGCGAAGAAATAAATGTAAAATTATTGGAATACACGCGGCCGCGGCGGCGGCAAGGGCAAGCATGGGGCTTTCAAAAATCACCGCGTCCTCCGGAGTTTATTGCGGGTTTCTCGCTGACCAAGCAGATTTGTAATTGGTGGGCCCACGGATTCGTGGCTATCTATGCGACAGATATCAAACATGAAACTTCGTGTGAGTTTTTCCAATTCGTTGTCGTGTTTTTGCAAGGCCTCCAGATAGGCCGCTCGAATATTGTCGGCATCGGCCTCAATGTCTTGGGCTCCTTCAAGGTCCTCAAATCTTCGTAATCCTTCAAGCTTGAATTGAAGCTCTGCACGATCAAGAATCCGTGCCAAAACCAAGTCGTGTCCTTTGAATTTTAATTTTGCAATGGAGTCATAGGCGCTCTCAAGCGGATACAAAAAATCGCTTAACACAAATATTAAACATCGTTGTCCAAGGCTTGCAATGAGTTGATCTACGGCTCGCGAAAGATTGGCAACGCCCTTCACTGGCACAGTTGCCAGCGCCTGCACCATACTTTTCCACTGCCTGTGACTTCCAGATCGTCGAACAACCGACTTAATTTCGTCGGAAAAAATATGTAGACCAACCCGATCACGCTGCTGCAAGCACAGGTGCGCCAACGCCACCGTAATTGCGGCGGCGCAGTCGAATTTTGTCCACTGGTTTGTTGCACGCCCAGCGTCGGTGCCACCCCATCCAGTTTTTGTTTGCAGGGTTGAAAATCTCATTGAATTTGAACAATCAACCAATATCACAACATCTAGGCTTGTCTCTTGCTGGTATCGCTTTATATACAGCTTGTCGCTGCGTCCAAACATTTTCCAATCAAGATGACGAAGTGATTCGCCTGGCGTGTACGGACGATGTTCCGCAAATTCAACCGCCATTCCCTGTTTAGGGCTTGAATGCATTCCGCTAGAAATGCCTTCAACAACCATTCGTGCGCGCAATTCAAATGACGAAAGCTGTGCCAGTGTTTCTGGCGCTAAATAAGCTTCGGCGCGAAGTGGTGATGTGCTCACTGGATAAGCGTGCCTAATGGTCGTTGGCCAGTTGATGCATCAAGAGGAATTGTGTTGAGCAGTGCTTGCACAACAACATCCGAGTTCACACCATCCGCCTCGGCGTTGAAATTTGTGACAACGCGATGGCGAAGAACGGGCAAGGCAACTTCTTGAATGTGCTTTGGAAGAACGTGTGTTTCACCCGAAAATAAAGCCTTTGCTTTCGCGGCCAACACTAAAAATTGACTCGCTCGCGGTCCGCCGCCCCAAGAAACATAGTCTTTCACAATTTTTGGAGTAGCTGTGTTTAAGGAGCCATCATTTTCACCTGACCGTGTTGCCCGAACAATTCGCAACGCGTAGCGTGCCACGTGGTCGGCGATTGGTATTTGACGAACCGCGGCCTGAACCCTCATTAGATCCATGGAGTCGAGAACGGAAACTGCTTCGGATTTGGCTTGGCCCGTGGTACGCGAAACAATTTCTAATTCTTGCTGCTCACTTGGGTATCCAATACGAATGTTCAACATAAATCGATCAAGTTGTGCTTCGGGTAGTGAATAAGTTCCTTCTTGCTCGATTGGATTTTGTGTGGCAAGCACAAAGAATGGATTCGCAAGCTTGTGCGTGACACCACCAACCGTCACCTGACGCTCTTGCATGGACTCCAAAAGAGCGGCCTGGGTTTTGGGCGGCGTTCTATTGATTTCATCTGCAAGAACAATGTTGGCAAAAATAGGACCACGAACAAATCGAAGTGATCGCATACCTGTGGAGCGATCTTCTTCTATCACTTCTGTTCCTGTGATATCGGAGGGCATTAAGTCTGGGGTAAATTGAATTCTGCTGAATTGCAAAGAAAGACATTTGGCCAGGGTTGAAATTAATAAAGTTTTCGCCAGTCCCGGCACTCCCTCCACAACCGCATGACCGCCGCAGACCATGGTTAATAAAACTTCATCAAGGACCTGTTCTTGGCCAACAATTATTTTGTGGACTTCTGAGCGAACTCGACCAACCGCCTCCAGGGCCCAGGAAATTTCATTGGTGATTTCGTGTTCTGACATGCTGTTTGATTCGGTTTCGTTCATGCATTCAGTATAGAGTTGATGAGTGCCAGAACTACCCGAAGTTGAGACAATTTGTCGCGGTTTATCACGCAAATGCGTTGGCTCAACCATTGTTTCTGTGCATGTTCACAGATCAAGTTTTGTGCGCGGCCCCAGTGATCCGAGCGACCTTCTTTTGGGTCTCACCATAGCGCGAATTGTTCGCCACGGGAAACAATTTGTTCTGGAGTCTGTGTGTGGTCGGGTCATGCTTTTTCACATGGGCATGAGCGGTTCTTTAACAATCCGTCCGTTTCAATCCGAGCGCGCCGCGCACGTGCATGTTCACTGGGTACTCATTCATAACGGTAAAAAATTCGAGTTGCACCATAAAGATCCGCGTCGCTTTGGACATGTGCGCGCATATCAATCTATGCAAATTGTGCGCAATAGTGTTTGGTCAAAATTGGGTCCAGACGCCATTGCAATAACGGCGGAGCAATTACGACTGAATTTGCTCGACCGCAAATTTTCTATAAAAGCCGCCCTATTGAATCAATCGATTTTGGCCGGTGTTGGAAATATCTATGCGGACGAGTCTTTGTTTCAAACACGAATTCATCCGTTGCGTAAAGCGAATTCATTAAGCTTCCTAGAAATCAAGAAGCTTGTTCACAATCTTCAAATCATCCTAAAGAGCTCGATTCACGGTGGTGGTTCCACCATTCAAGACCACAGAGATGCCCTAGGAAGCGCCGGTACATATCAGAAGACCCATCAGGTCTATGGTCGTCATGGGGAGCCGTGTGTCAAATGTGGAGCTGTTTTAAGAAAGATAGTGTGCGCTCAAAGGACGACCGTATTTTGTCCCGCTTGTCAGAAATTAAATCGAAGCAATAAGACCAGGACATAATTTGAGTTGATGCTTCCCTTGCTTCATTATTCATAGATATATTCACAGTCATAGATAAAGGGGCTGTCTGATTGTGAATAATGAATCAGAATAGATCGCAAGTATCCACAAAATCAGTGCTTAAGAAAATACAAGTCTGTGCGCAACATGTCGCTCGCCGTTCGACTTGTTTCTTTCGCTTTTAAAACCTTACGGCAATTTGAAAATAAAATTCAAAATTTGCAGCAAAGCAACAATGACACCCAGATTCATTGAAAATTTCCGAACGAATCAGAAAGGTTGTTCACAGACAAATCGGCCTGTTCATTCACTGTGGGGAAGTCGGTGAAACAAACCCAGAACTTTTCAGACCTTCTTCTAAATGCTCAACATCCGTTCGTAAGCATCCATCCATTTCGCTTCTGGCGGTTACTGTTCGAACCGCATGAAGAACCGTGGTGTGGTCACGACCACCCAAATATCCACCAATTTCTTGCAAGCTGTAACGCGTGTGGCGACGAGCTAGCCACATACAAACCTGGCGGGGTAGAACAACACTTTTGTGCCGACGTTTTCCCAACAGGTCAGTCATTTTGACATCGTAATATTGGGCTACCGAATCAAGAATAGTCTGCATGGAAGGCTGATTGTTTTTAGAACCAATCGCAATTACATTTACTCCCAAGGCCTCTTTTGCAAGATCAAGGTCAATTGTTTTACCAAGAGCCATGGCAACACCGCGTATTTTGGTGAGAGCACCCTCAAGCTCGCGAATATTGGAATCAATTCTTGCCGCGACATAGGCGGCCACATCGTCTAAAAGTTGAAGATCATGCATCTTGGCCTTGGCTTTTAAAATGGACACACGCGTTTCGTAACAAGGACGATCAATTCGCGCGACAAGTCCACTGTTAAATCGACTAACCAAACGCTCTTCAAGATCTGGAATTTCAGACGGGGCAGCGTCCGAACTTAACACGATTTGGCGCCCAGATTGATGCAACATATTGAACGTGTGAAAAAACTCCTCTTGAGTTTGCTCGCGACGGGATAAAAAATGAATGTCATCAATAACCAAAAGGTCGACATTACGAAATCGCAAGCGGAAGTCGCTCATGCGACCAATTCGGACGCACTCGTGAAAGGCATCCATAAAAGTATTGCAACTGATGTACAAAATTCTCGCGCCCGGCTGATTGCGCAGAGTGGCTTGGCAAACCGATTGCAACAGGTGTGTTTTTCCCAAACCAACAGCACCATGAATAAAGAACGGGTTATATACCCGACCAAGTTTTGATGTCACGGCGAGCGCGGCAGCATGGGCCAAACGGTTTCCGGGGCCGACCACAAACGCGTCAAAACAATAGTCAGGACTGAGAAGAACCTGCTCATCAAGCAAAAGTGGAGTTTCTGAAATACCACCCTCTACTGAACCATCCTCAACATGAACAGGACGAGCAAACTTGATAGACGTGTCAACCTTCTCAACATCAGACCCAACAAACCGAACGGTCATAAGACGCCCAGAGGCGGACTGAGCCGCTTCCGTAAACAAGGGGACACAAGTTCGCTGCAAATATTTCAAGCGAACAGGCTCGTTTACAACCAGTCTTAACAAGCCGCCCTCAACACCAGCGACAGAAATTTCGTCGAACCAATGCCGACAAATTTCAGGATGGTGACGCCGAAGGTAGGCGTACATTTTTTCTTGAAGTTCTTTATCGGTGGAGGACATTTTTGAAGATCAAATCAAGCGCAAATTCGAATTCAGATTGGAGGTGGTTTGCGTCCATTCACGCCACCCAAAAAAACAAAACATCAACAAGCCCGCACAACGAAGTCCTTCACGAAGCACGGCAAGACAATGTAAAACCACTTTGCCCTATCGTCAACCAAATTAAAATATTTTGTGAAGATTTTTATTTTTCAGAGATGGGCTTAACCAAATTTTCGGCGGAAGATTTTTTTGTAGCCGCCTCACCACTTTCAAGCACCTGCCCCTCAAGGCGCTGTCGGTTTGTTCGATGATCCATTAAAATATGAATCCGATCCATGTGTGAACCAAGAACTTCGGCAAGGCGCTCGCGCGCAAATTGCAAATTTGTTCGACGACTAATGTGTGTGATGACAACATGTTCTGCTTTCCACGCCTGCATAAGTGGCAAAAGATCATCAACATGAATATGTCTACCCACACGAGCTCGATCCTTGTGCTCCTTTTCAAAGAAGGTGCATTCGGTGATCACAATCTTAGCGTTTGTGAACTCATCGCGAAAGAGAAATGGACCAGTTTCTGTGTCACCGGTGTAGGCCACCAAAGGAATTTCAGAAACGCGGGAAATTTCTGTCCCAGAAAGTTTTAATTCTCGCAGACGATCTTGAGGGAATCCCTGAAACTCATCTTTGAGCTTGCTTCGATTTTCGATGACACAAAATCCAAGAGCGGGCGTGGAGTGGCTAACTTCAATTGCGCGCACATTCATGTTCGGTCGCAATTGGTAGTGGCCGTCTGGCTCAATACCCACAATTTCGTGTGGCGTCTTTTGTCGCTCTAAATCAATCCAGGACTCCATCATGACCTCAAGCGGACGAACGAGTTTTGGGTGGCACAAAACACGCCCGGTCCCCAATTTTTGAAACGACCTTTGACTAAACCAATAAGGCAGACCGGCAACATGGTCCATATGGGCGTGGCTTAGACAAACCGTTCCCGCAGCAAGGGTTGCGCGTGGACACAGGCCTATATCAAAAACAATATCAAGCTCAGGAACATGAACAACAGCCTGTTCGCCCGCGACACTAATGCCTTGGACGCGCAACGGCGGTAAAAAAAGGAAGCCTAATTGCCCTTCTTTGGGCGGCGGCTTAGGAACCATGGCTGAATCTCCTTCAACAGCACTTTCGTGCGGCTGGGCTTTCTAAATCCTGAGTGTACCCACATTTAACCAAATAAATATGCAATTTAGCAACTTTTTTAATTATTTATCAATATGTGACAGTTAAATCCTATAGTTAGTAATAGTAGAGAATTAAAGCTAGATCGCTCACCACGGAACCAGGCAAGACGCATGAAAATTAACGAATCCCAACCCAACAGCAGCCAAATGACCGCTAAAGGCAATATTTCAAAGGCTGTTGAAGAAAACCCAATTCCGCGACTGCTCGCAATTACTGAATCTGCAGCCATGCATGATCTTTTAAAATCGGAGCTGCAAACCGAGTGGGTCGAATTTCATGGCACAACGATTTCGATAGACGGTTTTTTGAAAGCAAAAACTATTAAACCAGAAGTTATTTTGCTAAACATAGAAACAGACGAAATAGATGGGCTTAAATTGCTCTCAAGGCTAAAAGAAGACTCCGAAACAAAAAATATTGCAGTGATGTTTATTGGCTCCAGCAGGAAAACGGTCGACATCGTTAAGACGCTTGATATGGGCGCCATGGATTTTATTTTCAAGCCATTTGACGCGTCCGAATTAAGGGCGCGCGTTCGCGCAGCCCTGCGTATCCAAGGCCGTGTGAAATTGTTAGAGGAACGTGCTCAACTTGACTCACATACCAGACTTAAAAACCGCGGCTATTTTGACGAGCGAATGATTCAAGCGATTTCGCAATTCAAACGAGACGGTCAACCACTTTCGCTAGTGCTTTGCGATATAGATCGATTTAAAAGAGTGAATACTCGGTTTGGACACATCTTTGGTGATGAGGTTCTTTTGGGTGTTGCCCAAACGCTTTCAAGTGGACGAGCAATGGATATCGCATGTCGTATTGGCGGAGAAGAGTTTGCGCTTATCTTGCCATCAACAAGTATTCAATTCGCCATCGAGGTCGCAGAACGCCTTCGAAACGATATTCAATTGAAAACTTGGCCCCAAAACAAAAATTTTAACATTACAGCAAGTTTTGGAGTTTGCGACACAGCAAATTTCAATGAGGAAATTACGCCCCAGGCCCTGCTTGGCGCTGCAGATAAGCTACTGCATAGGGCAAAAAAATTAGGACGAAATCGTGTTGAACCCTCGAATTAGTTTCTAAATAAGCCCTGGATTTTAAAACTCATTTTAAAATACAAATACATTGACAGCATTAATTGATGAAGCTCTTTGTATTCGCCACTGGGATTGGTCAGAAACAAGCCAGGCGGTTGTTTTGTTTACAAAAGCAAACGGAATTGTTCGGGGATTGGCTAAGGGCGCAAGGCGCGACAAGGGTAAATTTTCTGGTGGCTTTGACGTTCTTTCGCGCGGAGAAATAGGATTTATTTCAAAGAGAGAAAGCGAGCTTGCCACGCTTACAGAGTGGGATGTGCGTGAAACATTTCCAAAACTAAGGGATAGCCTGCAAGCAAATCGATCGGGCTGGTATGTGGCGGACATGCTGGGAAGAATGTTGCCAACAGCCGACCCACACCCAGCCCTGTATGCCACAACTGTTTTGCATTTAAGAGCGCTTCAAAATGGTGAAGCGCACAATCTTTCACTTTTACGATTTCAGTGGTCGTTACTGGAAGAAACAGGGTGGCGACCTGAATTGACAGATCCAGATCCACAAGCAAACACGCTTGCGTTTGATCCTGTCGAGGGTCGTTTCACAACCGATTCTGGAATACCAAATCACTGGAGAATTCGAAGGGGCACGCTTGTGGCGCTTGAATCACTTGCGCTTCATAAAGAGCCATCTACTGACGACGAGGGATTACATAGGGCAAATCGATTGCTTGCCTCACACTTGCGCAATGTTTTGGGAGAAGAACCAGCAACCATGGCGGCAGTATTCGGAACCCTGCCCACTGGCTTTCAAAAACTATCGCGCGCGCGCTAATTTCAGATTTAGAGTGAGATTAAAAAAATCGTATTCCCGATTCGTATTGCTCTAAATTTCCAATCTTATCCCGAACAGAGCGGGACCAAATCACCATGGATGAGCGGTCAATTCGAATTCCGGTTGGCCTATGTACGAGCGTCAAACCCGTTAGACCTTCTGGAAGCAGGGTATCCACAACAATCCGCGCCCCACATTCGCTGATGTCCAGCGTGAAATACGGTCGCGGTAGATTAGGCTGGTGGTGCCAGGCGATAATAATTTCACCAGAACCAATCGCACGCAGTTGACTGCGTCGGTTTTCTCCAAAGGAGGAATTCGCCATAAACGAAGTAGTCGCGCTCGGAGATTTTCTAGACATGAAATTCATGCATAAATCATGCTTTATAGACAAGCACCACACAAATTGAAAGAATAAAATTAGACGATATTTCCGAGTCTTTTTGCATTTTCAATAAATCTAACCCGATAACGAATTTGTTCAAATCTCAAACTAGAATCCTCATATGACATTTGTGTATCAAGAAGCGCGTCTTTCAAACGGACTATTGGTTGTTGGCGAGGTCGATCAATCAACCCACACGGCGGCCGCGGGTTTTTTTGTGCGCACTGGCGCCAGAGATGAATCAAGCAACATTATGGGCGTAAGTCACTTCCTAGAGCACATGATGTTCAAAGGCTCTGCGCACCGCACTGCGCTTGATGTGAATAACGACTTTGATGAAATTGGCGCCAGTCACAACGCGTTCACAAGCGGAGAAATGACAGCGTTTCATGCGCACGTTCTTCCGGAGCATATTTTTACAGCCATAGAAATTCTGTCGGACATTCTTCGGCCGGCGCTTCGAGACGAGGATTTTGAGGAGGAGCGCGGCGTCATTCTGGAAGAGATAGCCATGTATGAGGACAACCCGTTTATGAGGCTCTACGAAAAGATGATGGAAACCTACTACAAGGGCCATCCGCTTTCTCATAGGGTTCTTGGAACAAAACAAACGGTTGCCGCGTTGCCAAAGGATGAAATGTCCACCTATTTTTTCAATAGATACGCAGCCGACAACATGGTTCTGGCGGTGGCGGGTCCCATTGATTTTGAAAAAGTGAAATTGGAGGCCGAGCGTCTTTGTGGACAGTGGCCACGCGGAAAGCCCGGTCGGATTCAAACACCATTCACGCCAACACCAAGCGAATTTACGCATGTTATGCCGAACACCAATCGCGCCTATCTAGGCATGATGATGCCAGCGCCAGCGCTCGGTGATTCGCGTCGTTACGCCAGCAGTTTGATAAGCCAAATTGTTGGTGACAAGGAGGGAAGCAAGTTTTATTGGAGCCTTGTGGAAACCGGATTAGCCGAGGAGGCCTCGTGTTCATACGAGGGACGCGATGGTGTTGGCGAGTATTTGGTGTTTGCGGCGTGTGAAAACCAAAATGTTGCCAAGGTTGAAAAGAGACTGCGCGCAGAAATGGAAAAACTTGGTGAGGCGCTTCAACAAGAGGAGTTAGATAGAGCTCGCGCGCGCATTGCCACAGAAATTGCGCTGGCAAGCGAGCGTCCATCTGGAAGAATGCATCGATTGGGCTCCCAGTGGGCCTATGGATTGCCACCTATTCCAATAGAAATAGAAATGGAGCGAATTGAAAAATTAACCCTGAATGATTTGCGCCAATGTTTGCAGGAGTTTCCGCTGAAGCCCGCTGTTGTTGGAAGAATGCTTGCGCCCCAGGGCTAGTTGCATAATTTTAATTTTATTCAGGCGATTTCAGCGCCTGGGTATGTGACAACACCAACAAGAGCCATCAAGCGGAATCGATCAAGGCAGCCTGTTCGTCGGCGCGGTAACTACTGCGAACCAGCGGGCCGCTTTCACAAATTCTAAATCCGCGGTTCAACGCCTGAATTTTAAACATCATAAATTGTTCGGGGTGTACCCATCGATCGATAGGAAGGTGGTTGCGTGTTGGTTGTAAATATTGGCCGATCGTCAATATGTCGGCCCGTGATTCGCGCCACACATCATCCATAAGTTCAAGAACCTCGTCATTGTGTTCGCCAATACCAACCATGATTCCAGTTTTTGTAAGTAGACCACTTGCCTTGAATTGTTTCAACACATTCAAGGAGCGTTCGTAGCGCGCCTGGGGGCGGACAGCCGAATGCATGCGCCGAACGGTTTCCATGTTGTGGCTAATGATTCGCGGACGCGCATCACACACCGTTTGAATGTTTTTTTCGTTTCCACAAAAATCACCAACAAGAACTTCGATACTCATGTTGGGGCATGCGGCGCGTGTCAGATGAATTGTTTGCGCCCATATTTCCGCGCCACCATCCGGCAACTCATCGCGATTCACGCTGGTAATCACCACATGTTTAAGATCCATCAAGCGCAAACTTTCAGCAACTCGCCGTGGCTCGTCTTTATCAATAGAGCCAGGACGACCAGTTTTAACATTACAAAAACCACAGCTTCGCGTGCAAGTATCGCCCAAAATCATAATGGTGGCGGAGCCGCGGCTCCAACATTCCCCCATGTTTGGGCAACTCGCTTCTTGGCACACCGTGTGCAACTTGTGCTCATCCATGATCGCCTTCAGGCGCAGGTATCCCTGACCACCAGGGACACGGGCGCGCAGCCAGTCGGGCTTTTTACCAATTTGTAGTGTTTGGCGGGCTTCGTCTTTATTGTTCAATATGAATTCAGAAAGACTGACTGAAGCGCCAGGCAGATTTCTGGCCGTATCACCACCAAGAGGCTTGGGATGCCGGGCAAGGGTTCGATCATTTGCGGATTGCGGGGTGATCACAGAACAATAGCGTAGCCCCAACAAGCTAGATAATTCAAGCCTAAATAAGGCATACTTACCCCATGGTCTTTATGGCACACGCGGCAAGATGGGCGCGCAAACAGGCAATGCGCGTGGCGGTTCAAACATTGGTTGTGTTGGCACTCAGCGGTTGCTCAAATCAAGCCAAGACCACCTTGGCAAACAACACCATGCCTCCCCCCAAGGCCACGCCAGATCAAATTCAAACAGAGCGCGCAGAAAAAAAAGACAATTTGGGCGCAAAGAAAAAGGGGGAGTTGCCACGCGTTCTTGTTTTTACAAAAACAAAAGGCTACAGACACAAAAATATCCCAGAGGGCGTTCTGGCGCTCCGCGAAATTGGAGTGGAAAATTTTGTGGTGCAGCAAACAGAGGATTCTGGGGCGTTCACAACCGAAAACCTAAACCGATTCTCCGCGATCATATTTTTTAGCACAACCGGTGATGTGCTGAACAAGGAACAACAGTCAGCGTTTGAACAATACATCCACCTTGGCGGTGGATTTGTCGGCATTCATGCAGCCGCGGATACCGAGTATGACTGGCCGTGGTATGGACAACTTGTTGGAGCCTGGTTTCGTGATCACACCAAAGTTATTTTGGCCACCGTGCTTCGAGAAGACAAGACACATATAAGCACGGTTGAATTTCCAGACACGCTAAGGCGCGAGGACGAGTGGTATAGGTTCAAAACCAATCCAAGAAAAAATGTTCATGTGTTGATGAATGTGGATGATCAAGATTTGGGCGAATTCACAATGAATGGAGATCATCCAATTTCGTGGATGCATGAATTCGAAGGAGGGCGCACTTGGTACACGGCCATGGGTCATACCAAGGAAACTTTTTTAGAGCCCGAATTTCGAAAGCATGTTTTGGGTGGAATTATGTGGGCTATGGGTGATGTCGGCAAATCTAAACGGAGTGAGACGCTGATACAGCCCGAAGTAAAGGCAAATATCCAGCTTGAAAATAAATAAAAGACGGGCGCAAATAATCAGGGCGTAGTTTTTGGGTTATTCACCAAGATCCCACGATGAAGCGTATCGACCCGTTTCAAGCTTTAGAATTTGCCGTAAAATATCGTTGGCAAGCGAGCTGGCTCCAAAGCGAAACAGGTTTGGGGTGAGCCAATCATCGCCCAATGTTTCTTTGACCATGACAAGATAATGAAGCGCTTGTTTTGCGGTGCGGATTCCCCCGGCAGGCTTCATTCCAATTTTGGGGCCACCCGCAACAAACGTGTCGCGAATTGCCTCAAGCATGACAAGCGTGACTGGCATGGTTGCAGCGGGCTGAATTTTTCCAGTGCTGGTCTTAATAAAAACTTCTCCGTCCGAAAGCGAGTTTGATCCGGGGCGACTTAACAGAGCGTCAATGGCAAGATCGCTTGCGCGGCGCGCGTTGTCGAGCGTTTCAAGCTCGCCAGTTTCAAGAATTATTTTTAAATGTGCCGGACCACACGCGTCTTTGGTTTGCACAATTTCATTTTGAAACTCCTTGAATTGACCAGAAAGAAAAAGTCCACGGCTTACAACCATGTCAATTTCGTCAGCGCCCGCAAGAACTGCGGCGCGAACGTCTTGCAGGCGAATATTGAGTGGGTACTGACCGCTTGGAAATCCGGTGGCGACCGCGGCAATATGAATTGGGTGACCCGCTAACGCCAGTTTTGCGGTTGGCACAAGCGCGGGGTATACACATACGGCCGCAACCGATGGAACGGGATCATTCAGGGGCGTGCTAGAAACATGTGGACAGATTGCTTTGGCGCAAAGCGCGCGCACCTTTTCTGGACTGTCCTTGCCTTCAAGAGTTGTGAGGTCCAGCATGGACATGGCAAGGCGAAGTCCAGAGGATTTTGCGGAAGTTTTTATGCTTCGCGTAGTGAAAGCGCCAGCGCGGCGCTTCACCATAACCGCGTCAACGGGGGGACTAGGCTTTAACAAGTCGGTGGGCTTCATTGTTACAGTTCACAAACGCGCGCCGTTCAAAATGATTTAGAACTTATTTTGGCCTGGCTTGGCTAAAGAGATCGGAAAGATTTTTTATGGTTTTCAATTCAAGGGTGCGGTTGCTTGTATCGCCATAATAAATCATGAGTGTTTCGCTTCGATCATCGATAATCCAAAGAACATCGTAGATGTGGTTGTTTGTGGTACCCACAACATTTCCAATTGTGATGGTGGATATAGAAAATCCAGAAGGACCAGTTATGGAATCAGCTTGAGCCGCCTGATTCTTGCCAGCCTGGGTTAAAATGAGCCCACCAAGAACAAACGCGCTTGCCCACAATCCGACCGTGTTCATTTGAAAATTATTTGATTTGCTTTTCATGGTGTATTTTGCACCGATTAACGGGATCGTTGTCCTTGTTCAATATCTTTTGAAATATTTCGGTAGCCAACGCCGGTTAAAGATTTGAATTCTTCGTTCCATGTAAGACAAATAAGCTCTTGACTGGATTGATCCAAGATATAAGCCACACCGGGCTGATTAGTGACGCTGGCGACACTTTTTCCACCCACCATAATGTATTGACCGCGCGATCGACCAACTTGGGCTTTGGCGCTTGGACCCAGGGTGACAATTCCAAGCACAACAAGCAGAACGGTGTTTAAAACAACAAGTGCGTTTTTAGGCTTTAGGGTTATTTTTTTCTTCATGATTTATCTTTACTCAATATTTGCGCGCTTGGATGTGTACATGCTGACATAGACGGCGATTCCGACCAAAAGAAAAGCCAATCCATATCCAATAAGAGGCCAGCCGGGCGGATTGATTTCTGCTGGTAGCGGTGGACCATCATTTTGAGCAAGCGAGCTTGGAGCGATCGCAAAGATGCAAAGGAAAATCGATTTCCAAACAAGGTTCATTCATACAGTCTAACCAAGGTGCAGATTGGGAATACAAAAAAATATTTTGTCGATCAAGCCAACAATTTGTCAGGGTTTTCCAACAAACCAAGCACCGTGTTTAGAAAGCGCGCCCCCTCAGCGCCATCCACAATTCGGTGGTCACAAGAAAGGCTCAGCGGCAGAACAAACCCGGCGTAAAATGTCCCGTCTTTGGTCAAAACCTGCTCTTTGGCGCGGCCGACAGCAAGAATGGCGACCTCTGGATAATTAATAATGGGGGTGGCGAATGCGCCACCATAACTGCCAACATTGCTCATAGTGAATGTTCCGCCCACAAGATTTTCGCGGGCGACCGAGCGTTGTTTACAAGATTCCGCAAGTTCTTTCACAAGCGCGGCCAGCTCTCCAACATTTTTTTGTTGGGCGTTTCGAAGAACTGGAACCATGAGTCCGTGATCAGTGTCCACGGCGCAACCAAGATGAATAGGCTCCTTGATTAGGATTTCTTCGTTGGTGTCATCCACATTCGCGTTCAGCGTTGGGTGTTTGCGCAACGCCTTGCACACCGCCAACATGACAAACGGCAGCATGCTGAGCTTTGTTCCCAAAGCGGCTGAATATTCCTTGCGCTTGCGATCAAGCTTGGTTACGTCCGCGCTGTCAACCAGGGTGAAATGCACGGCGGTTTTGACCGATAAATCAAGGGCCTGTGCAATCTTTCTACGAATGCCGCGAAATGGAATGCATTCTTTCACGCCATCGCGATTTACGCTGGGATATGTGACAGAAAGAGGCTCAGACATTGTGGCGACCACATTGTCGTTGTTGGAGCGATTGATGGGTTGTGCCATAACAACCCGCGATGCCGCCGTTTCGCGCGTGACCTCTACCGCGCCCTGGCTTACAGCTTGAAGATCGCTGGCGGTGACGCGGCCACCGCGACCAGTTCCGCGTACTTGTTGAATATTCACGCCAAGTTCTCTGGCAATACGACGAACAGCGGGGGTTGCAAGTGATTTGTTGGCCGACGAAGAAATACTTTCATGTTCTGGCTTGCGCGCGAATCGACTTGGAACACCAAGCGAACCACTCACATTTCCAACCACAGTGCCAGCGTCCTCGTTGGCGTCCACTTTTACATCCACTTTGGCAACGGGCGCGGCGTGTTGCGCGGCGGAAGCCGCCTGTTGCTTTGCAGGCGCGGAAACAGTTTGGGGCTTGGTAACGGCGCTCGCGCCCTTGCTTGCGTATCGAACCAACACGCTTCCAACCAAAATTGTATCGCCAGCCTTACCACACAGTTCACCAATAACACCATTCCACGGACTTGGAACCTCAACCAGAGCCTTGTCGGTTTCCATTTCCGCCATTGTTTGATGTTCCTTGACTGTGTCGCCAACTTGCACGCGCCATTTAATAAGTTCGGCCTCGTGAACACCCTCACCAAGATCCGGAAGAATGAAATGACTTTTGTCGTCAGGTTGTTTTACGCCAGCCATATGAGTTTCTCCAAGAGCGAGTGTGTGTGTGAATTGAATACAACATGTGTTAAAGGCAAATACAAACTAGTACGCCGCTGTTTCCTCGATTGCGCGGGCAATTCGATCCGCGTCTGGCATGTAATCAAGTTCAAGTTTGTAATATGGCATGATGGTGTCAAAACCAGCCACGCGCTGCACCGGAGATTCCAGATACAAGAAACATCGCTCCATAATGCGGGCCGCAATTTCAGCACCAAAGCCGCATGTTTTTGGGGCTTCGTGCACAATGACACAGCGCCCAGTTTTCTTCACGCTGGCTTCCACGGTCTCCATATCAAATGGATAGAGCGTGCGTAGATCAACGAGTTCAATAGAACGACCGCTGCGCTCAATAGCTTGCATGCATTGAACAACACTGGCTCCCCAACTCACAACCGTCATTTCGTTTCCCTCACACACCACACGCGCCTTGCCAAGTGGAAGCGTGTATTCGTCTTCTGGAACCTCCTCGCGGAAAGCGCGGTAAATACGCTTTGGTTCAAAGAACATAACGGGATCTGGATCACGAATGGCGGAAATTAAAAGCCCCTTGGCGTCATAGGGACTGCTGGGCATGACAACCTTTATGCCGGGTTGGTGGATATAGATCGATTCCGGGCTATCCGAGTGAAGTTCCGGCGCGTGGATGCCGCCTCCAACAGGAATACGAATAGTGAGGGGTACCGTCATGGCGCCGCGAGTGCGCGTGCGCATGCGCGCGGCGTGGCTACAAATTTGGTCATAAGCGGGTCCAAGGAATCCCTCAAATTGAATTTCTGGAATTGGACGCAAGCCGGCCATCGCAAGGCCAATGCTTGTTCCAATGATTCCGCTTTCAGCCAGCGGTGTATCCACCACGCGTTTGCCACCAAATCTTTTGTGAAGTCCCTCGGTCACACGAAATACACCACCGTTTGGACCAACATCTTCGCCAAGAATTAACACGCGCTCGTCGCGCTCCATTTCTTGAATAAGAGCCAGATTGATTGCTTGCACCAGTGTGAGATTGGCCATGCTGTTGTTCCTTTAGTGTGAAGTTTTGGCGGGCAACTCAATGACCGCGCCGTCAATTTGGGATGGATCCTGACCAATGCCATGTGTTTGCATAGTGTCGCGCTGCAGCGCAAGGTCGGGTGGAATTGTGGCGTACATGTTGTTAAAAAAGTCATCGCGATTTGGCGACGCGATCGTTTCCGCACGCTCAACCGCCGCCGCCACATCGCGTTGGGCGCGTTCTGCCAGGGCGGCCTCTTTGGTGTCGTCCCAAAGGCCACGCGCGGTTAGGAATGTGCGAATGCGAATAATTGGGTCGCGGGATTTCCAAAGATCAACCTCGTCCTGGTCACGGTAGCGGCGCGCATCATCGGCCGTGGTGTGATCACCCAAGCGGTAGGTGACTGCTTCAATAAAGAACGGACGACCCTTTTCTCGGGCAAGCGCCGCGGCTTTTCGTACGCAATACACAACGGCGAAAATATCATTTCCATCGCATTGAATTGTGTCCATGCCATAAGCCACGGCGCGTTGAGCGATAGTTGGCGCGGAGCACTGAATTTTTCCAGGAACACTAATGGCCCAGAAATTATTTTGGCAAAAGAAGATGACAGGAATATCAAGATTAGCCGCGAAATTCATGGCCTCATGAAAGTCACCCTCACTAGTGGCGCCATCTCCAAAAAAGGTGCACGCCACACGCTTTTCGCCGCGGTACTTAGACGCCCACGCCAAACCCGTAGCGTGCAACATTTGTGTTCCAATAGGAATGGCAAGCGGCATGCAATACAACTCGCGCGGAATTGCGTTGCCGCGCTCGTCACCCATCCAATGCAACAAGATCATTTCCATTGGAAGACCTCGCCAAATCAGACCGGCATTCTCGCGGTAGCAAGGCACCAACCAATCAGTCTTGTCCAACGCATATGCCGCACCCATGCTGGCGGCCTCTTGTCCCATGTTCTGCGGAAATGTCCCCATTCGACCAGAGCGTTGAAGCTTGAAAGCAACCTCATCCAGATGGCGACACACGCACATGTGCTCATACAAGCGAACAAGATCGGCGTCCGGAATTAAACCAGCACCAAGTTTCTCGTCAAACTTCGCGTTGGCGTCCAGAATAGATACATGATCAATGGTTGTCGTGAACGCGCTCTTGATTGGCATGATGATTTCCTAGGAAAATAAACGGCGTGAATAAACAAAACAAGTGCGAGAATGTCAAAGCGTACCCAGCGATGTTGGCGACTTATGGAGTGGTGGTTGCGACCCGATTTGGATTTGCCCGGGCGCGCTCGCGCCCATGTTCAATGCGGCGCTTGGCGTATGCCACCGCGGCTTCATGCGCACTGTGCGCATCGCCGGCCTCTTTGAGCACGGAAATTGTTGTGTGTTCAATTTGCTCAATCTTTTGATTGATCCTGCTTTCGGTCATTCCGAGATACAAACCAGCTAAACGAATCAGGCCCCCGGCGTTCACAACGAAATCTGGACCATACAAAATACCGCACTTCTTCAGGCGCGCGCCATCATCAATGGCGTGCAGCAATTGATTGTTGGCGGTGCCACAGACAATTTGACACTTCAGGTTTGTGATGGTTCGGTCATCAAGAATTCCACCAAGCGCGCACGGCGCAAGTATGTCGACCTTGGTAGTGAAAATGTTTTCACCGTCGTTCACCGCGCTGATTTCAAGTTCTTTTACGGCTTTTTCAAGCGCACCACGATTCACATCGCTTGCAATTACTTTGGCGCCAGCTTCCTTGCACAACTTTGCAACACGGTAACCCGTTGCGCCAACACCCTGCACGCCAATGGTCATTTCTGAAAAATCAACCTTACGACCAAGGTGTTTTAAGCACGCCTTCATAGCGTTAAAGCAACCCGCGGCAGTGAATGGACTTGGATCACCACCATGGCTCACGGTTTCGCCACCCATGACATGTTGAGTTTCCTCGGCCATCCAATCGCAAAATTGTGGCGTTACGCCAACATCTTCCGCCGCAATGTAGGCGCCATTCATGGTGTCAACAAAGCGACCCATGGCGAGACCCTCGGCTCTGGTTGCGGCCTGACCAGGCTTGATCAGGATCACGCTTTTTGCGCCACCCATTGGAAGGTCGGCAGCGGCAGATTTGTAGGTCATACCCTCTGATAGTCGCAGCACATCGCGGATGGCCTCAGCCTCGTCAGTGTATGCCCAACGGCGCGTGCCGCCAAGCGCATTGCCAAGCACAGTGCTGTGAATGGCAATGATGGAGCGAAGTCCCGTGGTTGAATCGTTATGAAAACAAATTCGTTCATGGCCATGATCAGAGAGTGTTTCAAACAGTTTCATGAGCGCAGTCCTTATATAAATAAATGGAAGAATTAAAAATCAACAACGAATTACTTGCCAACCTTTACGCCATCAAACACGCTTCCGGTACCAAACTGTGGAATGGGTGATTGATTGACTTTGTGGCCGGAACCACGAGCTTTTAGATCCGCGGTGCTTTCTGGGATGGTGTAATTCGAATTTGGCAACAGATTAGAACGCTTGAAAGCCATCTCCGCCGCGCGCCTCATGGTGGAATCGCAGTTGGTGCGAAGCGCACGAATTTCGGATTGGATTTCCAGGTCGGCCATAGCGACCAAGTGCTCAACAATAGCCATATCGTGTTCAAGGGCTTCGCCATCAAGACCATTTCGCAGCAAGCGATCAAGTTTTGAAAGCGAACACACCACGGCGTGGATCCAAAGCGCGCACATAGAAAGACGCGCCTGCACGGTTTGGTTGGTGATGAGTCTTTCCTCATGCTCTTTGAAAGCCATTTTCACCTGGTGGCTGTGCTCACGGATGTGCATCATTGTTGAAAGACCAAACTTTCTTAGGCGGGGGTGCAGTTTTTTAATCGAGGGAAGCCCGCCACGAACACCCAGGAAAAGTTCGCCACCAATTTTCACGGCGCTGCCAAATGACTTTAAAGGATTGGCGCGAACAGAGAGCATCCACTCACCCAACTGCTTTGATCCCCAGCCAAAGATAAAGTTGTGCATGACCTCGTTGGCGCCTTCAACAATAATATTAATGCGTGAATCGCGCCAAATTCGCTCAATTCCATTTTCGGTCATGTAGCTTTCGCCGCCCATGATTTGCATGGTGTCATCCACAATGCGGTAGCCCATTTCACTGCAGAACACCTTGCACATCGCGGTTTCCAGCATGATGTCCTCGTCGTGTCGATCAAGGAAACCAGTGGTCATGTACAGAATGGCGTCCATGGCGTACAGACGACCACTCATGCGCGCGATCTTTTCTTGGATCAAATCAAACTCCGCAATCGGGCGATCAAATTGATAGCGATACTTGGCCCATTTACAGGCTTGTTCAAACGCGAAAGTGGCGCCACCCAACATGCCCGCACTGAGCGTGCAGCGTCCATAATTTAAACAAGTCAACGCAACATTCAGACCGCGGCCTTCTTTGTGAAGAAGATTTTCCTTTGGCACCTTCACATTGGTCAGCTTAATGCGCGCCTGCCATGTTCCGCGAATACCGCACTTGGATCGGTTGCGGCTAAAGATTTCAACACCCGCCATGTCGGGTGTGCAAATGAGCGCGCTAACCGCGTCTTTTTCTTTTCCTGTTTTTGGATTCTTAATTTTTTGTTTCGCCATGACGGTGAAGAAGCCCGCAAGCGCCGCGCTTGTTGCCCATTTCTTTTCACCATTGAGGATGTAGAAATTTCCACATGCACTGAGCTCGCAGCGGGTTTCTTGCCCACCTGCATCGCAGCCAACATTTGGCTCGCTCAAGCAAAATGCGGAGAGTGAGTCCTTGGCCATCCTTGTTAAAAAACGATTTTTTTGCTCTTCATTTCCAAACAACATTAACGCCTTGCAACCAATGCTTTGATGCGCGCTGACAAGCACCGCGGTGCTTCCGCAATAACGACCAATGAGCTCAAGCGAGCGGTTATAACTGGTGATACCAAATCCGCCGCCGCCATATTCCTTGGGAATGGTCATTCCAAGCGCGCCCAACTCAAAGAGTCGCTTCACAACCCAATCTGGAATTTCCTGCTTTTGATCAATTTCAATTGCGGGATGCTCGCTCTTTAAATATTGGTCAAGCGCGGCCAAAAGTTGATCGCAGCGCGCTGTTTCCTCTGCGGAAATTTCAGGATATGGAAACGCCACGCTCTCGCGAAAGTTGCCCCAGAAATAGTTTTTCACAAGACCCATCTTTTCGGGATCCGGTCCAAGCATTTCCTGTGCCTGCTCGATTTGTTTGCGATCTTTTTCAGAAACATTTTTTAAATCGGTGGCAAGATTTGCTGAGGCCATGGTGTGCTCCTTAATATTGTTCAAGTAAAGCGTTCTATTCAACGCCAAAGAACAATAAGGATCAACCCCCGCAAGAGACACGCGTGTATATATTTTATAAATATACATACACGCGGCCGCCTTGCAGTATTTATCGCTTTAAAAATGCATCAAGGCGGGCGCGGGCTTGTGGAGTATGCCGCAAATCAATGAGATGCTTTTGCTCGCACAACACGCCAGCTTGAAAGCCATGGCGAACACCAGTGTTGATTGCGTCAACAACAGCGCGCGCCGCGGCGGTGTTTGGCAGTTGTTTTTCAAGTTGTTTAAGCGCGGACAATGTTGGTTGGTGAAATTGCTCGTCAGCGACGGATAATGGATGGCGCGGTGTTTTTAATTTTGGATTTGCAAGAATCCAAGCGACCGCGGCATCAATGGGGGACTGGCCTGCCGAAACACTTTTGGCGAACAGGCCTGCTGGAATATCCGCGGCATCAAATGGCGAGCCCGCACAGGTGGCCAGAATGGCTTTGGAAATATCCATACGCGAGGCAAGCATTAAGGTGCCACCCCAGCCAGGACAAATTTCAAGACCACATTCAGGCAGTCCAACCTTCCAACTTTTTTCACCGGGAGCGGGAGTGACTCCAACAAGAGCGTCGCAATGCAGGGCAAGCTCAAGTCCGCCACCAAGGGCGGCCTTGTGAATAATGGCAACACTGGCAAATGGAAGCGATGTGACGCGTCCGTACGCCACGCTTCCGGCGCGCAAATACAAATCAAGATCGTGGTCATTCAGAGCGTCAATTTCCGCAAGATCAGCCCCCGCCACAAATACGCGCTCGCTGGCGCTTTGAAGAACAAGTCCCGACAAATCTTGTTGCGCAAGCGCGCACAATGACTCGTCAAGCGAATCAATCAACCAGCGATCAAGCACAACAACCCCACCCCGCGGCTTGGATGGATTGGGAACAAGCGACAGAACCGCAATATTGTCCGCTCGAATTTCTATTGGAAGCGGAGTTTGAATCATGGTTTATTTTTCGTTGGCGGCAAATCGGGCTCGCAATCGTTGTTGCGCTTCGGGACCCGCAATAATTGCTGCGGAAAGATTGGCGGCTTCCGACAAAACGGTCGCGTTGATAAGTGTGTCAAGTTCAAGCAGCAAGCGCTTGGTGGTGGCGATGGCGTTTGGACCGCCAGTGGATAATTTTTGTGCGAAGTCCATTGTGGCGCTATCTAGTTCAGAAACCAAAACCAGTTGTGTCGCCAAACCAATACGCACGGCCTCTTTGCCATCAACAAGTCCGCCAGCTAAAAGCAGGGAGCGCGCGCGACCTGCGCCAATTTTAGAAATTAGAAACGGCGCCACAACCGCGGGACACACGCCAAGATCAACTTCTGGATATCCCAACTTTGCTTGTTCGTGTGTGAAGGCAAAGTCGCACGCGACCACAAGTCCGCAACCGCCACCGATCGCAGCGCCTTGCACCTTGGCTATGGTTGGAATGGAAAGTTTGCGAAGCGCCAAACCCACACGCGCAAGTCCATGCAGCATAAGCCCCATTTTTTGAGCGTCATTGAGAACGCCACGAAGATCCATGCCAGCGCAAAATGATTTGCCAACGCCGGAAAGAACAAGAACACGAGCGTCCGAATTCGCCGCCACGGTCGCCACGGCGCGTTCAAGTTGTTCTATAAGTTCAAAGTCAAGGGCATTGCGCGCGTCGGGTCGATGAAGTGAAATTTCAAATATTCCAGCAGTGGCGTGCGCGGAATTGATATGGACCAATTCATTCATGCATGAAAGAGTAGCGAAACGAAACAAGTCTTGGTCGCGTGTCGGTCAAATCAATCGGCAAAAATTTCATCAACCACGCTTGGCGCGCGAGACTGAAATAAAAAGCCGCACTGTTTAAGTGCGATTTTTCCAAATCGCCGCCACGCGATCAACACTTTCCGCGCCACCAACTCCAGAAAGACTGGCCAACAGGGCAGATTCGCGGCCCGCGTAGTGTTGATCAAGTTGTTGCAACCAACGCTTGGTTGTCAACAGAGCCAATGGTTCCTTGGCGAGCAATGTGCTGACAAGAATGTTGGTTTCTTGAATTAGCGCATTTTCTTGATGTTGATGCGGGGGCTGGATTGGAGCGTTGTTGCTCGCCAATGTTGCGCCAGCGATGCGTGAAACAAATCCCAATTCATGGGCGCGCACACCAAGAATAAGTTGGCCGCCCAGCAATAATTCACGCGCCGAGCCCATGCCCATGCGCGACGAAAGCGTTGGAGCGCTAATGGATGGTGATAAACCAATGACATGGGTTGGATATCCAAACTTGGCGTTTGGAGTGGCCACAACAAAATCACATGCCGACACAAGCGCGCAGCCGCCAGCGAGTGCGGCGCCAGAAACGGCGGCCACGGTGACGGCGGGAAGCCGCGAAATAATTTCAATACACGCATGAAGACGCCGCAAATAATTAGCCAGCACGGGTTGTGAGCCGTTCGTGTCGTTGGCCACATTACGAAGATCAAAGCCGGCGCAGAACGCTGATCCACGAGCGCGCAGCACAACAACGCGGGTTTTGGAATGATCAGGTGTTGGGCTTGTATTGAGGGCTTGTGTGTGCGCCGCCAAACCTAACTGATTAATTTCTGGGCGAACATTATTTTTTATATCGCCAGGCAAGTCTGGTTGGAAAGAAATTTGATTTACCTCACAATTTTTTTGTATATCCAACAGCGCGTCCTCTAGCGCTGAAAACATTTCATCTCCAAGCGCATTACGGTGGTCTGGATCATTGAATGTGATAGTGGCCACGGCGCACGATGGTTTATTGTCATGACAGCCACTTGAATATTCCAAAAGAAGCGGCTTGGGCGCTTGAAATGTCACCGACCAACTCCTGGTCCCGACGGCACCGCGCCCACGCTCCAAATAACTTTATTTTGGTGCTCCCAACCAAGCACATTCACGCTGCCGGCTCGAATGGCAAAACTTCTGCCACGCGTGACGGGTAATTCGAGCCATGTGGCAATCAGTACGCGTGAAAAATGACCATGCGTGAACATGGCGATATTTCCGCTGAGCGATTTGCAGTGATCCAATAGTTGCACCGCTCGCCCGTGCACATCGTCAACACGCTCTCCGCCGGGACAACCGTGGTGCCATAAATCCCAACCAGGGTTTTTTGCGGCGATCTCCGGCGATGTCCATCCTTCGTAGTCGCCATAATCCCACTCTGCCAACAGCGGCTCAACTTGTATCTGCTTTTCTAGTCCACACAATTGCGCGGTATGAATAGCGCGCGTGCGCGGACTTGAAAGAACCGTCTCAAACCGCATGGCGCTGATCCACGGTTTTAATTCAATCGCCGCCGCATTTCCGCGCGCGGTGAGCGGGATATCCGTTCTACCCGTGTGTTTGCCATTGAGGCTCCAATCGGTTTCGGCGTGGCGAATTACCCAAATTTGTGAACGGGAATCATTGTTCATGGGTTTATAAATTACTTTTGAGCGGGAGTTGGAGCATCATTGGGGATTTTGGGATTGGCCAATGTTGGTGTTAAATGTGGAAGCGCAATAAAATTGTCGCGGTGATAGACCAATACAACACCATCCGCGCCAGTAAGCGTGAGTTGATCTAATTCAACAACCGGAGCCAACAAAAACTCTCGCCGTTCTGGTGGGGGATCGACAATTATTTTCAACGAACCCGAAACTAATTTCCAGGTCCCGCGGCGCACAAAATTCGCCGCGCGCGCCGTCATGATTCCATTATCCCCCAACGAAAGAGTGGAGCCAATTGGACTTTCAATTGCATCAACCGATTGCTCGTCTGAAGGATTGGGATTCAGAGAACTATCGCCGGGAGAGAAGATCCATCGCCCGACAAGTTGGCGCATTTGACCCTCGAAGGGTTGAACCGTATTTGCGCGCGGCGTGTTGGCGCACGAAGCAGCGCACAAAACAAGAAATGTGATGACCGTGGCGCGAAGAACCATGAAGTCATATTACGAGCAAGGGCAAGTGGATGTCTAAGCGATAAGCAAATGCCCGCAGCAACAATAGTTCCTGCGTGGTGTACGCGTTATCAGCTGAAGCCACGGTCACAAGCGCGCCCGCAAGAAGTTTCCGATCGCGTGGAACAAGCGTGTCAAGTCCTTCAAGCGCAAAATGAAGCTCGTTTAGATCGCACTCTATGGCGGCGGGAAATGAAAGACCGTTCAGACCACACTTTGTTAGCGCGCTATCAAATGCGAGCGCACCATGGTTTGAACCGCCCGCGCGCGCCAGCGTTCCCAACACAATTCGAATTTCCTTGGAGCACTCCCGTAAAGAGCGCGCCGGCTTTTTTGTGGACATTGCGCCAAATCGTGTTTCAATTCTTCGAGTTAAAACAGTGCGCGTCATCCACTCGAATAAATCAACCCTGCCGTCGGAGCGCATGGCGGCGGTCAGCGTTGTGCGAAAAGCCACATATTGTTGTTTGCTGAGTTGGGTTAGGGTTGGAACACAAAGATCAAGCACGGCGAGGCGCATTTCGTCTGTCAAATTCAACATGCTTGAAGCAAGTCGATCCCAACACGCAACCATCGCTTCACCAAGTTGTTCGTTTGTAATTGCGCGCACGCTCTCACGCATTTCTGGTCGCGTTCCGGTGACAAGCAACAACAAAACCGCCTGCACATCCAACGGCTCATTTGTTGCGTGTTGAACAGCAGCTGGAATCCGTAGCAACAAGTCGTGCGCCTTGTGAAAAGATTCCGGCGCAATATCCTTGGACATGGTCGCTTCAAACACTTTGGCCCGTGTTAGGGGCTGACTTGTTGTGCGAGTTGTGTTTGCTCTGCCAGACACACCCACCGCCTCACTCGCCATAAATGCAGCCGAAACTTCACCCGCCACGCCCGAAACATTTTCATTTGAAGAATTGGAGCCCCCTGAATTCACCGCTGCTGAAGGAGATGATTCACCAATAACCTGCGCTACAAAGCCGCCTTGTTCAATGCGTCGAATTCGTTCTGGAAGGGGAGGATGTGTGGAAAGCCAGGAGTGCATTGACTTTGAAAAGAAGAAATGGCTTAAGCCAGATGCCGCCGGGGACTGAATGGGCATGAAATCCACGCCACCAATACGACGCAACGCATTGGCGATACCCGATGGATTTCTGGAATATTGAACCGCCGACGCGTCTGCCAAAAATTCACGCTGACGGCTCACGGCCGCCTGAAGTAGTCGACCAAAGAGAGCTCCAATGCTGCCAACAACAAGAAGACCAACGCCTGCGGCAACAATCACCAGCGCAGCGCCGGCGGAATCATTTTTTTTGCTGGACCCGCGCGTCGAGGTGGCAATTCTTCCACCAACCTGAAGCATGACGCGCCCGATGAGCGCAATAAACATTATTCCAGCCACCACACACGCGATGCGCAAATTCAACCGCGTGTCTTGGTGCGCGATGTGGCTGAACTCATGTGCGGCGACGCCCTGCAACTCTTCGCGATTAAGTTGTGCGATGGCGCCACGGGTGAACCCAAGAACGGCGTCTTGTGGATTTTTTCCAGCCGCGAACGCATTGATTGAGTTTTCCTCCAAAATATAAATTGGTGGAACTGGCATGCCGCTGGCCAGCGCCATTTCATCCACAACATTGCGCAGTATTTTCTCGTCGTGGTTTTCGGTGGAGCCCAGCAATGGTTGACCACCAAGCGCCTCCGCAACCGACTTTCCACTACTGCCAAGGCGAAGGCGTTGGGCGCCCGCGCCTAGAAAAATAAGCAGGCACGCCGCGCCGGTGATTTGCATAAATATTAGAGGATCCCACCAAACTTCCGCGCCCTGCTTGCCGCGATCTTGCGCTTGTGGAACAAGAACAAACAACGCCAGTCCGTAGAAACTAAGAGCAACACACGCAACAGCCAACACGAAAAGAAGTATCAACCAAGTTGTGCGTCGCTTGGCCTGGTCTTGTTGTTCAAAAAAATTCATATGTGACATCCACCAAGAACCACATCACACACTCGCCAATAACACAACACATTCGCGCCGTATTGCGACACACATTTATGCTGGATTCGGCGGATTTGCAATGGTTTCCGGAGAATGGATACGCGTGCGCGGTTGATATGCATCATGAAATTCCAACGGACGGAAGTGCGCGCGAATCTTCGGAGGTGGTCCAAAGTTCGGCTTGCTGAAACTTAAAAACACCCGCGACCAAATTGCCAGGAAAGGTGACAAGACCTTCGTTGTAACGCATGACCGCGTCATTCAATGCTTGGCGCGCGAACGCGACGCGGTTTTCTGTGGAAGATAATTGCTCTTGCAGCGCAATAAATTGCGTGTTGGCTTTCAAATCTGGATACGCCTCGATGCGCGCGAACAATGCACCCAACGCACCACCAAGGGCCATGGAGGCGACGGATAGCGAGCGGATGGCGCCAAAGTTTCCAGCCGAAGCTTCGCCAGCCGCGGCGTTCACGCTGCCGCGCGCGCGAAGGACCGCCTCCAGCGTTGAGCGCTCATGTTGGGCGTAGGCCTTCACAACCTCAACCAGATTTGGAATTAAATCGGAGCGCCGCCGCAATTGCACATCAATTTGACTGAAGGCGTTGGCCACGCGCACCCGTCGAACCGCAAGTCCGTTGTACAACACAACCACGGTCACCAGCGCGATAAAAATGATCGCGACGCCTGCAACAATAATTCCTGGATTCATGAACAAGGCCAATATCATTGTGAGGTGCATTATGACCACTTTTGAGTTCTAGATCCAAGTTGATAAGGAACGCCTTTACGGTCGTTTGGATTTGAGATTTGCGCGGCAAATGTATTTATTGTGTGCGTTGCGTTACTTGCGATTTCAATCGTTCCGCCACAAGACAGGCCACTTCCTCAATAGCTGCTGAAAGATCGTCGTTCAACACAAACGCGTTGTAAATACCGTTATCGCGGGCCCGCTGCATTTCAATAGTGGATTCACGAAAGCGTCGCTGAATTGCAGATTCATCCTCGCGACCCCGCTGACGCAAGCGCGTTAACAGCGACTCCTCGCTGGGGGGAAGAATAAAAATTCCAAGCATGTCAGGATATTTGTCGCGCACAAGTTCCGCTCCTTGCACATCGATATCAAGCACCGCTAACTCGCCACGGGCCAACGCCGCATCGACGGGTTGGCGTGGCGTGCCGTACCAACTTCGGCCAAACACCTGGGCAAATTCAATGAAAAGATTTTGATCAATCATGTTTTGAAAAACTTCGGGGGCGACAAACGAATAGTCCACACCACTCTTTTCATCGCTGGTTGGTGGGCGTGTGGTTGCGCTCACACTAAAATATCCACCAAATCGCCGAAGCATTTCGTGCGCGATCGTGGTCTTGCCCACGCCTGACGGACCACTGAGAACGAGAAGCAACCCTGCTGCCATAGGGCGATACTACGGAGGGCGGCACAAATTTGATAACACCCCATTTTTTGCCCAAACAAAGCAATTTTAGCGCTGCGTCTGTCCCGCGCAAAACTGTTGGTAGAGCTTCAACACAGTTTTGTCTGGAAGCGCTGTACGCCATCGCGGCCCATAGTTTGCGTTCATTTGTTGCGCGAAAAGCCACTCTTCTTGGACGGTGTGTGACAACGATTTTTTCCACCACGGCAATCCAGTTCCCATGAACGCGTCCACGCTTCCATTTGATGACGCCGCCCCCGACGGACGCGATACAACACTGGCGGCAACTGTGCCTGCAACACCAATCAATATCAAAAACAAAATTCGTGTTTTGCGTTGAATGTTTAAGCTCCGAGCCATCGGGCGCCTCCTTCCGCGTCAACAAATCGCGCCTCGTTTAAAATGCGCCAGCCTGCCGCACGAAAATTTGGAAATCGCCCCATGGTTCCCGCAAGAATTCGAACCTCTTCATCATCCAAAACCCAGGGCTCATTGATCAAGCGATCGTGCCGCCGTAAATCCATTTGAAACACGCATTCGCGCAAGCTCCAATTTTCTAGACGGTCGGCGATTTCCATGGCTTTGTTTGTGAATATGGCCATGCGCATGGAAATAGCATCCTCTTGAAAATGCCGCAGCGCCATATTGCAACCAAAGATGCACCACCATCCCCAACTTTCAAGCCAATCACCAGTTGGGTGGGCGGCCACATCAACCACGCGATCAAGTGCAACGGTTAAGCGCTCCAGCGCGTCGCTTGGCGTTATTTCGCCAAGCACGGCTTGGACTTCAAGTAGACCACCGCGACAGGTGTTGGCAATAGCCGCATAGCGTTCATCAGCGAATGTGTCGGCAAGATCTTCATACTCATTCAACGCCTGTGATAATTCATCCCGAGCCCGCTGCGCATGTGCGCGTGATAAATCATTTTCAACGGAAATCATTCTTCGAAAACTATTTCCCCGCACATAGTGGGCAAAGGCGTGGCACACGCGATCGCGACGCTCTATTAAGGTGGTTGACTCCAATAATTCCAATACTTCGTGCGCTGCTGATCGGCTTTCCACAAGATTCCACAGTAAATAATGGGCGTTGGCTAAATTCACCGTGAGCATGAGACGAAGTCCTGATGGAATTCCCCGCTCCGCAAGCGCGGACTGTAAACAGGGAACACTCTTGATGTATTGACCCAGACCGTCGTACGCGCCAACCATTCGATTACATGCCAGCGCTCGCTCGCACGGCGATGTTGCAATTCGATTCATTTGATTGGCAATGCTTAGCATTTTTCGATACTGCCCCTCACCGTGCGCGATGCGTGCGGACGCGTCCAGCGATGCATAATCACCACCCAACTCTGGTTCGACATCGGCGGTCCAAACCCCATCAACAACATCGCCCACACTCCAATCAAGCGCATCGGCAAGGCTTACAACCAAATCCAGCTTTGGATTTCCACTTTCCGGTAAAAGTTTTCCAGCATCACGACCCAACGCGCGTGAAATTTCAACACGCGACCAACCACGATACACCTTGGCTAAATCAATAAACTTTGCTAAACGCTCGCGCCGATCGTCGGCTGTTCGCATACAGTCCTGCCTTTAGTCGGTCCCACGTGATCGACATGCCGCATCTACACAAAGGAATACTGACACCTTTTATGGGTATTTCAAATTACACGCATAAATTTCCGCATTATTGAGCCATATTGAATTTAAACACACATACGAAATATCTCACTCAAATATCTCGCCATTTATAAACAACGAATCACCAAATTACAAAAATTAGCGGATAAACGGGTGGAGAATCGGTTTATAAGTTGGATGTAGTTGGTGTATGAAAATTCGAACTTCAAACTGGGTATCCTCGCCCCTAAAAACAAGCCAGTATTAAATGTGCTTAAAAAATTTAACCGTGAATTACGCGGCCTTCGGACGCAAGTGCGGCTTCGTGAATGCTTTCAGCCATTGTTGGATGCGCGTGCACCGTGGAAATGATGTCCTCGATGGTGGCTTCAAGGCGTTTGGCGACACAAATTTCATGAATCAACTCGCTGGCGTCTTCACCAAAAATGTGCGCGCCCAAAATTTCGCCATAAGGCTTGCTGGCTATTAATTTCACAAGCCCTTCGGTGGCGCCAACCGCAATGGCTTTGCCGTGCGCTTTGAGGGGATATTTTCCAACCGTATAAGCCAAGCCCTTGGCTTTCACATCACGTTCCGTCATACCCACGCTGGCGACTTGAGGATTGCAATAGGTTGCACCGGGAATGCTGGCGTAATCCACGCCCAAGGTGTGGTGGCCCATGAAACGTTCAACACACGCCACGGCTTCTTCACTGGCAACGTGTGCCAGCCATGGCGGACCAATCACATCACCAATGGCATACACGCCGGGCAGATTTGTTTGATAGGTTGGCTCGGATTTTTCCTTGTAGTCCGTCCATATATGTCCGCGAGCCGGACCTGAATCCCACATCTTTAAACCAAGCGAGGTATCGCACAAGCCCTCAACACGCGCGCGCACACCCGCGGCAACGAGAACAACCTCGCACTCCAAAACCTTCTTGCTTGCATCCTTCACGCTTTCAACCGTGACCTTGGCGCCGGTTGCGCTCTTATCAACCGAGGCCGCTTTGTGGCTGGTGAGAAACTGAATGCCTTGTTTCTCGAAAGATTTTTGAGCGGCGGCAGAAATATCGTCGTCTTCCACCGGAAGAATGCGATCTAACATTTCAATGACCGTCACCTTGGTGCCAAACGAGTTGTAAAAATAGGCGAATTCCATACCGATAGCACCCGAACCAATTATGACCATGCTCGCCGGCTTCTTTGGCAAATTCATGGCCTCGTAGCTTGAGACCACAACCTTGCCGTCGTTGGGGGCGAATGGAAGTTGCACGGGTTGAGCGCCAGTTGAAATAAGAATGCGATCGGCCTCTATGGTTTCACCAGCGCCGTCACCGGAACCACCGTAGTACGCGCCGGTTGCTTTACCAACAAGAATTTTGCACGGCGCGCCGCCAACCTTGCCCGCGATAATTTTTGCATGCCCAACAATGTGCTCAATTTTATTTTTCTTAAACAGGAACGCAATTCCAGAATTCAACTGGCCAGTGATATTGCGGCTTCGACCAACAACCTTGCTCCAATCCACAACGACATCAGTTGGCTTGAATTCAAACCCCCATTGCGAACCATGCGTGATTGCTTCGCGATAAAGTTCGGCATTGTGCAGCAGCGCTTTGGTTGGAATGCATCCCCAATTCAAGCACACGCCACCAAGTTTGTCGCGCTCAACGCACGCCACCTTTAAACCCATTTGCGCGGCGCGAATGGCGCCCACATAACCACCAGGACCGCCACCAATCACTACAAGATCAAAGCGTTTAAGTGCCATACGTGCAATCTCCAGGGCAAGTTATTCGAAAGCATTTCAGTTTCTGGGACATCCAGAAAATGAAACAAGTTTTACAAGAGAACTTATCGTAGCGATGGTTGCGTGGTTGGGCGGGAATGATTTATAAAATATTTACACGCAAGCTTGCACATTTCAGAGGCGGCTTTTGGTGCGTAAAAATTCAGCCAGGAATGAATAACCCAATCCGCAAGATCGATTATTCATTGCACTAGAAGCCGCGGAGCGAGAAATACAGCATTGGTATTGAAAGAATCGTTCTCCGTGAGAATCGAAGACTTTCCCAAAATTGGTGGAGTGGGACGCGCTTGTACAAACCGCGAAAGACTTGGCGCAAGGCACTCCAAAAACAAACCTCATATTTATGCGGGATTTCGCAACAAGCGTAAACTGTTTTTGACGCATTCCAAACCACGCCGTAATATCGAATGCCCTTGGAAATAACATGCGCATAGGCATTCTCAGCGACATTCATGGAAACCTGGAAGCACTGCAAACAGTGCTTGCCGATATTGACAGCAAGGGTGTCGACAAAATTATTTCGCTGGGCGACATTATTGGCTACGGCCCCGATCCCGTGGCATGCGTTGACTTGGTGGCTAAGCGTTGCGAGTGGAGTTTAATGGGTAACCATGATTTTGCCGTGCTGTATGAGCCAACCAACTTCAACAAGGCGGCGGAAGATGCGGCATTCTGGACGCGCGAGCAGTTTGAGAAAGAAGCCAAGCGAGATTGCGAAGCGGCAACTAGGCGTTGGGAGTTTCTTGGAAAATTGCGTGTGCGTTTTATCATGGGTCCATTTCTTTGCGTGCATGGCTCGCCACGCCGCCCAATCAATGAATATATGTTTCCAGAAGACGCCGACAGCAGTGCGGGAAAAATGGCCTCTATTTTTGAGCGCATTGATAAGTTCTGTCTTGTTGGGCATACCCATGTTCCTGGAGTTTTTATGGGAGCGAAGGAATTTTTCAAGCCCCATGAAATTGACAACGTGTTTGAATTTCCAGAGGGCGAAAAGGTTATTTTAAATCCGGGATCTGTTGGTCAACCGCGCGATTCGGACTCGCGGGCTTCCTACATGATTTTAGAAACCAAAGATGATCTGACTGCGCTTCGTGCTAACTTTTATAGGGTCGAATACCCCATTCAGCCCGTCGTAGAAAAAATTTACGCCATTCCAAAATTGACAAATTGGTTGGGCGATCGATTGATTGAAGGACGCTAATCATTTGAGTGAGCCAAGAAATAAATCACGCTGGCCGTTGACAATTGCAATATCTCTAGCCATGTTGGGCGTTGTCGCGACCGCGATATGGGGTCCAGGCGCCAAGAAAAATGGCGGAATTGATCCACAGCTACCAACCGCCGCGCCGATTTCAAATGGGGTGTCGAGTTCTCCCGCGGCAGCCGCAAACACAAGTGCCACCACCGCGACGGCGCCAGGCGTGTCCAGCGCCACCACATCCGCAAGCGCCCCAATTGCGCCAATTGCAATTCACGCAAACGCAACACCGACGACCACTGTTGCCACATCACAAAAGTTCTTCGCGCGCCTACCTTCTGGAACCACGGCGCCAGTTAATCCCGCAACGCTAGGCTCGCTTGATTCTGGAAAATATAAATATCAAATTCAATTCTCACCAATTAGCGCCGGATTTTCGCGCATTGTCTTCAGCGATTTCTGGAACGACGCGGTGTCCGCGCAGGAATCCCTCCGACATCAAGAGGCGTTGGTCCGCAAAGAAACCAATGTGCCGGCATTACCAGGGGACTCCTTTCGGTATGAATTACAAACCGTACAAACATTGGATGGGTGGCAAGTGCCGCTGTTTAGTGCGCGCGGTGTGGAAATAGATGGAAGCACCGTAAGTTTGTACGGCTCGGTGTGGGCAGAGCGTTCCCCGGGAGTATTTGAAACTGAAGTGGTTGACGAAAATGGAAATGTTGTGTTGCGAGTAATTCGTCAATTCACGTTGGCGGAAAATTCGTACGAACTGAACTTGCAACAGAGCGTGCAAAATGTTTCGCCGGACGCACACATTGTTCGCTGGATTCAATATGGACCCGGCGATCTTTCCATAGATCAAGGCGGCATGATGGATATTCGCCGCTTTCAATTTGGCTATTTATATAACGCCCAACGCGACCCAACCCGCGCCAATGTGGTGGTGCATGGCGCCATGTTTGAGCGCGCTGACGCGCTTGGCAAAATAACCGCTGGCACACCGCAGTTGTGGCCACAACCAGACCAAAAAGCACAGGGATTTGAATTGAGTTGGTACGGCACCACCAATCGATACTTTGCGCTGGCGGTACACGCACTGTTTGCTCCGCCTAAAGATAATTCCAAAATCATGAACGCGGTGGAAAGCGTGTTCGCTTTGGCTGATACCAATCCAGCAACACAGACCGTGGTGTGTGAGCTTCGAAGCGCTACAACTCAAGTTGCTCCAGGCGCAACAGCGCGCTTCGATATGGGTGTTTACGCTGGCCCCTTAAATCCCAAAGTGCTTGAAGTTGTAGAACCATTCAAGGCGCTACGCATGGATGGCTTGATTCAATATCTCATGGGCGGATGCTGCTCTTTCTGCACTTTTGCTTGGCTGGCCAATTTAATCATGATTATGCTCACTTTCCTGCACGACTATGTTGTGTTTGATTGGGCTATTGCAATCATGGTGTTAGTCATGGTGGTGAGATTTTTCTTGCATCCCGTGACCAAGCGCAGTCAAATTTCAATGACCAAAGTGACGCGTGGAATGGCTTCAATTAAGCCCGAGCTTGAGGCGTTGCAAAAGCGTTATCCCGGCGATACTAAAAAATTACAGGCTGAGCAAATGCGCTTGTACCGCGAGAAGGGAATCAATCCCGTGGGCTGTGTGGGCGGAATGTTGCCAACATTCTTGCAAACACCAATTTGGATCGCGCTGTATGCCGTTCTGTATTTCGCCTTCGCGTTGCGCCAGCAACCAGCGTTCTTTGGATTGTTTCAAAACTTTGGCGGCTGGCAATTCTTGGGCGACCTCAGCGCGGCGGATCATTTCATCCGTTTTCCAGCGCCGCTGATCAAATGGCCGTTTGAGTTTGCCTCCATCAATCTCATTCCAATTTTAATGGGCGGACTTTTCTTCTTGCAACAAAAATATATGACGCCGCCGCCAAACGCGTCTATGACGCCGGAGCAATTGCAGCAACAGAAGATCATGAAGTGGATGACGGTGGTGCTGTTTCCGATCATGCTTTATAACGCGCCCAGCGGCCTGAATTTATACATCATGACCAGCACCATTATTGGAATATTTGAGGGTAAGCGCATTCGCGCGCAAATGGACAAAATGGATTTCACGCCCAAGCCGCGTGATCCAGCCAAGCAGGATCGCATAGGCCGCTTCTATGAGAAGGCCATGGAGCGCGCGCGCAACAAGCGCGAGCCACAGAAACGCTTTAAAGATCGCGAGTGAGTTGTGGGCGTGACGCGCCGTGATCTTGTTGCGGGCGGTCACAAATGATCGGTGTCGACCCAGGAGGTTGGCTTGCATGACAAACCAAATATCACCACAGGGCGCCGATAAGCAACAGTGGCAACTTCATGATGTGATTGTGGCGGTGTCGTCACCGCCAGGAAAGTCATCACGCGCCGTCATTCGGATTTCGGGTGCGGGGGCCTTAGAAATTTTAAGAGCCACAGAGCGTGCGGCGGCGACGCGCGGGCGGGGAATATATTCAACACGATTGTTTTTTACATTTGGTGAGTTGCCAGCGCTTGCAATTGTTATGCCAGGACCGAACTCCTACACCGGCGAGGATTCGTTTGAACTTCTACTGCCAGGAAACCCGCACTTGCTGGAAATGGTGGTGTCTGAATTTGCGGGTGCGAATAAAAATATTCGACGCGCTGGTCCGGGCGAATATTCATTGCGCGCATTTTTAAGCGCTCGACTAACACTTGATCAGGTAGAGGGTGTGGCTGCAACCATTTCTGCGCGCACCGACGCGGAACTGCGCGCCGCGGAATATTTGCGCAGGGGAACCCTTGGACATATTGCCTCACGATTATTGGAGGCGCTTGCCGACATGTTGGCGCTTGTGGAGGCGGGAATTGACTTCACGGATCAGGAAGATGTTGTGGCTATTTCGCCCGGTGTGTTGTGTGTTGGATTACGCGCCGCGCTGCGCGAGATTGAAAATATTGTAAATGCCAGCATTCCCATGGAGCGTTTGGAGGCGGCGCCGTGGGTGGTGCTTGCGGGTAATCCAAACACCGGAAAGAGCGCGCTGATGAACGCGCTGTTGCAACAAGATCGCGCCGTTGTAGCCAACCTTGCGGGCACAACCCGCGACGCCCTGGTGGAGCCCTGGATTGTTCCTGTCGCTGGCGGAACCATGGAGGTGTTGCTGGTGGATTCGCCAGGAGCGGAGTGCGCGATCGAAATGAACAATCAAATAGTTGAGCGGGGCCCGATGGATGACGGCGCACAACATGGCGTGGATCAAATTTCTTTGTTGCAACAACTTGGTCAAGAGGCGCGGTTGCGGGCTATTGAGCACGCCACGCTTGTTCTTCGCTGCCAACAGGTTGACTCATGTGACACTTCGCACTTGGCGGAAAATGAAATATTGGTGCTTACAAAATGTGATCAGGACAATGATATTTTTCTGGCTCCACATTCCACCCCAAACATTGCGGCAGAAAATAAAATTGTGACGAATGTTCCAACAAACCTGGCGGATAAATCTGGTGTCACGAACTTAATTCAGTTTGCGGTGCGAACCAGCGCCAAAAATAAAACCGGTTTACAAGAACTTGCGCACGCCGTTGGTACGGCGCTTTCAAACAGCGGAATTTCCAACACGGGCGAGGGCATGGCATTGGCGCAGCGGCACCGCGCTCACCTAAGCGCGTGCATGGTTGATATTCAACAAGCGCTTGCGGCGGCCGCGACCGATGAACTGAAGCGCCATCTGTCTACGCCCGAACTTGTAGCAAGCGCCATGCACAGCGCCGTGGAAAATCTTGGCGCCATTGCCGGCCGTATGACAGCCGACGACATTCTTGGGCGCATCTTCTCGCGATTTTGCGTTGGCAAGTAAATACAAGCACAAGATGGGTTGAAGCCCGGCGCAAGTATGTGCCTGCATGCTTCAATATAAAACCGCAATTCAGGTGACGCGCACAAACGCTACCTTGCTCATATGAAGGGCTCCTTGAATGTGCGTGTGCGATATTGTGAATGCGACCCAATGGGCGTGGTTCACCACGCGGTGTATCCAATTTGGTTCGAAATGGGTCGCACCGAATTGTTGCGCTCAACGGGAAAAACCTACCGCGAAATGGAACAGGCGGGCGTTTTTTTGGCCATTGTCCGCTTGCAGGTCAGTTATAAAAAGCCAGCTCAATATGACGATGAGGTGCGCTTGGAAACCACCATGACCGATGTTGGCCATGTGAAGATAGAACACACCTACGAATTATTTCGCGGGAATGAATTGTTGTGCAGCGCATCTACCACGCTTGCGTGTATTGACAGCCAGGGCAAGGCGCGCCAAATTCCAGAAAATTTATTTGGGGCGTGAAAGCCCGCGGTTCCATTTGAGCAACCTCTACGCGCCTACAACCGCGCGCGTGCGCACGATATTACACACAATGTTTTTTTAAAATCATGGCACTAATCGTCGCGTGGCTTTGGAACATCTTGAAATTTTCCAAGACGCGTGCGCACTCGCAACAATCCCTGAACAACATTTTTAAGATCATTTTCCAAGCCGCCGCGTAACGCGCGATCCACTTCAAACGCCGCCGCGGAACTTTCGACCAGCAGCGTCAGGGTTCCAGCGCGCATGGATTCAACCGCCGCCACTTTTTGCAACGCCAGGGGCGCAAGCTGCATCCACGCGTCGCTTGCCGCGCCGATAGATTTTTCCGTGCGCGCAAACTGCTTGGCAAATATGAAGACATCCTTGTGAATGGAGCGATCGGGCTCTTGCCAAGCGCGCATGGCGCTTAATTTTTGAAGTCGTTGTTCAAATGGATCCACAAATTCATGGTAGCGCCAAGGGTGTCCCAATGAAACGCCAGCCGATGGTGCGGATATGTATGACTTAATTTCCCGCGTATGTAAGCGGAACGCCGTTCAGCTTGCATCTCGTCATGGAACCGCTACACCTACGCACACAGGTATGCTTTAAATATTGTGCTTTCAATTCGGCTCGAAAAATTACGCTGTGAGTTTGGTTCCACTGTCGCGGTGGATTGTGTTGACTTACACATACCGGCGGGCTCGCTGTATTTCATGTTGGGACCATCGGGTTGCGGAAAGACAACGTTGTTGCGCATGATCGCGGGCTTTCAAGAACCCACCAGTGGCCAAATTTACTTTGGCGACCGCAATGTCACCAACACGCCGCCGGAAAAACGAAATGTTGGAATGGTTTTTCAAGGTTACGCGCTCTGGCCGCACCTCAGCATCTTTGACAATGTCGCGTTTGGTCTTCAGGTGCGCGGAGTGTCCGCCGCTGAGCAGGTCAAGCGCGTCGGGGCCGCGCTTGAAATGGTGCGTATGGGAAATCTAGCGCAGCGAAAACCAAATCAACTTTCTGGAGGACAACAGCAACGCGTGGCTCTGGCGCGGGCAATTGTTTTTAAACCAGAAGTGTTGTTGTTGGACGAACCACTTTCAAATTTGGACGCCAAGTTGCGTTTACAACTGCGCGGTGAAATTAAGCGTATTTGCGCCGAAATAAATCTCACTACCGTGTATGTCACGCATGACCAGAAAGAGGCGCTCAGTTTGGCAGACGACCTAGTGGTGCTGCGCGATGGTCGCATTGAACAGTTGGGCGATCCTAAACAGGTGTATCAACATCCGCGCAACGCATTTGTGGCGGAGTTCATGGGTGAGACCAACCTCATGGGGGGCACCGTGAAAACTTCCAACGCCAACGGTTGCGAAATTGAAACGGCTGCGGGAGTCCTGCGCAGTAGTTGCTCCAAGACAGTCGTGGGGGCGCGCGTGGCGCTTAGTATCCGTCCTGAGTCCCTCACAATTGTTGATGGACCCAGTTCCATTGGCGGTGTTTGCAAGAGCAGTCTATATTTAGGTGAAATGTCCCAACACCAAATTGAAACACCCGCCGGTATTCTGAAAGTTTTAGAAATTGATCCGCGCCAGAACACGCGCGTGGGTCAGGAACTGTGGTTGCATGCGCGACCAGAGTCCGTTGTAGTACTTGCCGAGAAATAAAATGATTCAAATAGAAGTGAACAATGTTCTTGTAGAGTTGAAATCGCAAGATCGTCAAATTTTTTTGCAGTTACTCAACTCGATGTTGCCTGCCATGATTGGCGGAAAGAAAATAATAGAATTGCTTTGCAGCATTCTTTCCGAGGGCAACAAGCGTGGTATTGAAACCACAAACCCGACATTTCAAGCCGCACTGTGGGCCATGTACCAAATTGGCGTTCGTGGCGTGCGTATCAACAACGAGACGAACAGCGCCGATTTGAAAACCGAAAAATCTACGGAGTTTGATAAGCAACCATTCGAATCACACTTCACGCTTGGAAATATTGTGACAGGTCGCGCCATGGTTGCGTCCATGCTGTTGTTCACCAATCGCACCATGCGCGTGAATCAAGTCATGCAACCAGTTGTGCCGCAAACATTGGAATTAATGAAACCAACCAACGAGGCCGTTATGAAGACGCGTTTAGCGGGTGAGGAAATTCAAGTTGCAGCCGCGCGCTATTTCATGAGCATGATTGAAGCGGGGCACGCTTCGGATTCATCGGAGGTTCGTTGCGCGCTTCAGGTTTTATCGGATCTATCCGTAGCCGCATTTTCTTATAACGTACAAAACAAAACCTTCAGTATTGAGGGCTTTAACGAAGCGAATACCTGCGCGCTTGCATACCTGCAGGGAATGAGTCCGGAACAGATTGCGCAAATGCATTCACGCACGGTCGCAGCCAACGCACGCATACGTGGCGAACCAAACCGACCGGTTGAAATGGCGCGTAGACGCCGTTCATAAATCCACGATTACACTTGCAATGGATTCGCAGCATTTCATGCAAGCGTCCGTTACGCATATGTTTATTTTTGGGGCGCGCACGTGGCGTTGTTCACACACCACAATTGCAAGCCACTTGTCAACTGCGCAAATACCTCGTCGGGTGACTTGCCGGCGTCCACCACAAGAAAATCATTGGGTTTTTGCTGTGCCTGACGCAAATATCCTTGGCGAACCCGCGCGTGAAACTCCGCGCCCTTGCCCTCCATTCGATCCATAAGTGGATGAATACGGCCCATGGCAATAGTGGTGTCCACATCAAACAACACGTTTAGGTCCGGCCAACGACCACCAATGGCAACTTCCGCAACGGCGCGAATTTCACTTGGCGGCAAACCGCCAGCGGTTCCCTGATATGCCAGCGTGCTTGCGACAAATCGATCGCTGAGAACAAATATTCCGTCGCGAAGCGCGGGCTCAATGCGCTCCTTCATAAGTTGTGCGCGGCTAGCCATGTACAAAAGCATTTCACAGCGCACATTCATTTCGCCGTGGCGTGTGTCAAGTAGCACGTCGCGCACTCGCTCACCAATGGCGGTGCCACCAGGCTCGCGCACGGTGAGCATTTCTAAATTTTTGTCCTTACAAAACTTTTCTAGGCGAGCGATTTGCGTCGACTTGCCGCTACCGTCGGGGCCCTCAAAGGCTAGAAACTTTCCGCGCAAGTTGTTCCACCAACGATCGCTCATGGTCACTCTTCGGCGGACTCAACAACTTGTGGCTCACCAATGACAGCCGAACCAACGCGCACCATGTTGGCGCCGCTTTCAATAGCCACCTCAAAGTCGTGGCTCATGCCCATAGAAAGAATATTGAACGCGTCGCCACCGATTCCACTTCCGCGAATTTCTTGAAACAATTCATGGCAGCGTTCAAAGACTCGCCGCGCAGCGTCTTGGCCGCCTTCAAGCGGACCCATGCACATCAAGCCGCGCGGTTTCATGTTGGGCATACCAATAATTTGCTCCACCAAATGTTTGACGGCTGGAGGAGCAATGCCGTGCTTATTGCTGTCGCCCGACACATTCACCTCTAAGAGCACCTCGGTTGGAGTTGCTTTGCGCGTTGAAGCGTCTTGCACCTCCTCTGCGATCCGCATGGAGTCAATAGAGTGGATCAGGCGCGCGCTTTCCAAACATTTTTTAACCTTATTGCGCTGTAGCGAACCAATCATGTGCCAACGCACTTTCGGAAGCTCGGCTTTGGGATCCATTTCTTTGCGGCGAGAAACCCATTCACCGATGGTTGCGGCGCGCTGCGAAAGTTGTTGTACACGGTTCTCGCCAAAATCAATTTGACCCATGTTCACCAACTCTCGAATTTGCTCAATGCTGCCAGACTTGCTCACCACGATCAGCACAACACTGCCCGCGCGCTGACTCGATTTTTTTTCGGAGGCGGCAACACGCTGACGAACAGAATTCAAACGGTCGCGAAGCGCGGTGGCTTGGTCAGCGTCAAACGGAACGGGTACTGCTGTTTCTGACATGCGCCACAAGCGTAACAGCACCACGCAAATATCGGCAGCACAAAATACGCCCACAATGCGCCGTAAATACCCGCCCTTGTGACGGCGGTTTTTCAAGCGACTTTTTGAGCGCCCCCATCAAGTCAACCAGCACGAACGCCCAAGACTGCGCCACAATCATCGCTGTATCCTGAGGCGGTGAACGCAGTGAATCCGCAACACAACCCAGGACCAGTGGTTCTGATCATTCGCGACGGTTGGGGAAAAAATCCACACCCAGAGCAGGATTCTTACAACGCCGTCAAGCTTGCCCGCACGCCATGCGCCGATGAGTTGGAAAAAAATTGGCCGCACACCTTCATTAAGACCAGTGGCGAGGATGTTGGTTTGCCTCTTGGCCCCAACGGACCCGTGATGGGCAATAGTGAAGTGGGGCACCAGAATATTGGCGCTGGTCGAATTGTGGACCAGGAACTAATGCGCATTACGCGCGCCATTCGCAGCGGCGAATTTGCGCACAATGTTTCAATGCTTGCGGCGTTTGAACACGCTAAAAAATCAGGCGCCTCCGTCCATGTCATGGGTTTACTAAGCGATGGTCAAGTTCACAGCGACTTGTCCCACCTTGAGGCCATATTGAAGGCGGCCAAAGCTCATGGAGTGAACGGCGAAAAACTTTTTGTGCACGCATTTTTAGATGGCCGCGACACGCCGTCGCAAGGGGCTTTGAAATATGTTCCGTGGTTGCAGGGTGTCTTACGCGCCACTGGCGGGCGGATTGCCACAGTATGCGGTCGTTTCTTTGCCATGGACCGCGATCATCGCTGGGACCGCGTGAAAAAAGCGTTTGACTTGTTGACCAAAAAATCCAACATGGATACGAACTCTGCCGCAAGGTTAAGTGCCGACCCCATTGCTGCCATTCATCACCACTATGCGCACCCCGCAAGCGACACCGAGCGCGGCGATGAGTTCATGCCGCCAACTCGCCTATTAAACGAGGGCGTGATTGCAAGTAACGATACGGTCATTTTTTTCAACTTTCGTGGTGATCGTCCCCGTGAATTGTGCAAGGCGTTTGTGATGGACGATGAGGCGTGGAAAAATATTCAGGGCGGTGGCTTTGATCGCGCTCCGCGCCCAACACAACTCCATTTTCTCACCATGTCGCAATATGAACGCGGCTTGTCAACGCAAGTTATGTTTACGCGTCCAGCCAAAATGAAAAATATTTTGGGCGAGTGCGTGTCAAACGCGGGTCTCACCCAATTTCGCTGCGCAGAAACCGAAAAGTTTCCGCATGTCACATTTTTCTTCAACGATTACCGCGAAGAACCCTTCCCGGGTGAGCACCGTGAAATTATTCCAAGTCCACGCGACATTCCGACCTACGACCTGAAGCCCCAAATGAGTGCGACTAGCGTTTGCGACGCCGTGTTGCGGCGTATTGCCGCGCACGATTGTGAATCCCTGATCGTGGTGAATTTTGCGAATCCAGACATGGTTGGCCACACAGGCTCGCTGTCCGCGGCTATGAAGGCCTGTGAAGTGACCGATGAATGCGTGGATAAAATTATGCAGGCCACACTAGCCCGTGGCGGGCAGCTTGTGATTACCGCTGATCACGGAAACGCCGAGCAAATGAAGGACCCAGCCACCGGCAAACCGCAAACGGCGCATACCAACTTCACAGTGGCTCTTTCTCTTGTATCGCCAGTGTTTCAAAAAGCTAATCTGCGCAGCGGTGGCCGCTTGGCCGACATTGCGCCCACACTTCTTCACTTGCTTGGCGTGACGCAACCCGCGGATATGACTGGCCGCTCGCTGATTAACTCGTGAGCGCATCAGCGCATGGGTTACTGATATGTTGACAATACTTCGCGCGGCATAAGCGCCAGACCAATCATCCCACCCGCGGTGAGCACCATGAACAACGCGCCAACACCAAGCGCGTTAAAATTGTCTACCACCAACAACATAACAAATGGTCCGCTACCGCCAACCAACGCAGCAGCGCCGTCATACGCAATCGCGATACCCGACACGCGCACTGGTGATGCGAACAACCGTGGCAACAGCCCCAAGTACGTCCCAATAAATGCGCCGCTGATCGCGCCTAGCCCAACAAGCCAAGTGGCGCCGCTTGTTTCAACAGATGCATACGCGGGAAGTGCGCATACAAACATGGCAAGTAAAGCCCAGGCGCAGAATTTTCGTGCGCCTACTTTGTCAGCAATCCATCCGCTAAGGATATAAATCACGGATCCGCAACCCGCCGAAACCAATGCGATAAATTCCGCATGAGATTGCTTCGTATCGCAGACGCGGATTAGAAAAGATGGCAAAGCTAAATACAGCGCCGCCACAATCCATGCGTGCATACTGCACATTAAAAATCCAGAAAGTAATGCGCGCGGTGATTCGCGCAGCAATGTGCGCAGCGGCAACGCGTCAATTTTTCCGCTGGATTGCAGTTTTTCAAAATCGGGTGTTTCACCAACATGTCGTCGCACGAAATACGCGAATACACCAACGCAACCGCCAAAGAAAAATGCAAGACGCCACGCCCAAGCCATGGCGTTTTCTTCCCCAAAGATGGAAGAAATAATCAGTGCCACGGTTTGTCCAAGCAATAAACCAGAGTTCACTCCCGCAAGCAAGATTGCCGTGACCAATCCAGCGCGCCGTCTACCCGCGTGTTCGCTGAGCCAGCACAGCGAGGAGGGAATTTCCCCACCAAGCGCCATGCTTTGCAGAAGCCGTAACACCACCAACAAAATTGGCGCCGAAATTCCAATCATGGCGTAACCAGGCAACAACCCAATCATGCACGTGGTGGCTGCCATTCCAAGTACCGTGTGTGAAAATACATATCCGCGCCCGCGGCGGTCTGCAACATGCGCCCATATAATGCCGCCCAAAGGCCGTGCGAAATAGCCCACGGCGAAAACGGCGAAGGCTTTGAGTGTTGCGGAAGCGCTGGATTCGGCGGGGAAAAAAGCCGCGCCAATATGTGGAGCAAACACCGCAAAAATAACAAAGTCGTAGAACTCAAATACGCCGCCAAGCGCCGAGATACATGTGGTTCGCCAAAGCGGCTTGCTCATAACACAACCCTACCACGCTTTCGCGCAAGGAATGTTGCTTTCTGTTTTTGGAAAAACATTTGTGTTTATAAAATATAAACTTACGCTTGTTTGGTACACCGCTAAGATTGCATTCACACCTATATTTCACAGTGAAATTGTCGAGTATCTGTTCATGATAAGTGCAATAGAAATGAATCGCACCCTTTACCCGGAGCAACGCAATATGGACACAAACGCAAACATAGAAACACAGAACATCAATAACTTCCCGTACACGAGCGTCACCAAATCCACCCGCCTACGAATTGGAACCATGGCCGCGCCGCTGTTGCTTGCGCTTGTTGGGTGTGCGGCGCTGTTGTTGGCGGCCCGACCTAACGCAACTACGCAAGATTCACGCGGCAAGCCCGTCAGTATTGCCAGTGAAAGCACGCCGTTTGGCATGAGCATGTTCCGCCTGTGGAGCAACGGTGACATTGAAGTCATGGTCCTTGGTCAAAACAATATTTGGTCTGATTGGCAGAGCGTGGCGCCGAATAAAAGTGGCTACGCGCCAAGCAACAATCCATAACGAGTCAGCACTTTGCGCAGCACAACACTTTGGGGTGATTTGTAATTTGACATGATTTCTTATTGGTGGCGCAACGCGTTGCTCACAATAGTCATTTGATTTAATGCGAATTAATCATCTTCGACATGTTGAAGATGGGCATGAGCATTGCGCTGGCAATTCCACCAACCACTACGCCCATGACTACAATTAGAATTGGCTCCACCATGCTGGTGGCGCTTTTCAGCGACACTTCAAGATCCTCCTCGGCGACTTGCGCCGCAGTTTCAAGAACTTCTGGAAGGCGACCTGATTTTTCACCTGCCGCGATAATGGCGGCAACATTGCGTGGCACAAATTTAAACTCGCGAAAAGTGGGGGCCAACTCGCCACCATGACTCACGCGATCCTCGACTAATTTCCACATGGCGTTGTAGCACAAATTATTGGTGACATCTTTCAGAATGCGCACCACTTCTAGAAGCGGCACGCCCGCGCTTAGCAGCGTTGCCATAGTGCCCGTAAAGCGGGACACATATAGATGGCGAAACATTGGACCAATAATTGGAAAAGTTAACTTGGCCTTGTCAATAGCTTGTCGACCCATTGCGCTCTTCATCCAATACCAACATCCAAATCCAGTGACAACCAAGGCGGGCGCCCAGTACATCCAACCGAAGCGGATGAAATCAGAAATACCCAACAACATTTTTGTTGGCAATGGAAGTTTGTCACCCTGCACAGCAAACAGTGGAGCAAAGCGCGGCATGACCGCTGTTAAAATTACGGCGACTGCAAGCACCGCAACAATTAGCATGATGGATGGGTACGCCATGGCGCCCTTCACTTGGCGGTTAGTTTTTCTTTGTTTGGCAAGGTCTTTGGCAACGCGAGCCATCATCTCGTCCAACATTCCACTGACCTCAGCCGCGCGCACCAAACTAATCATGAGTTTTGGAAATATCTTTGGCCACTTGGCAAGAGCCGAAGAAAAATCCTCGCCTTCGCAAACATCGTCACGGATGGCGCGAGCCAATTCCGCAACAATCGGACGCGCTGCTTGATCCGCAAAGGTGTCCAGTGATTCTTTCAGTGTAACGCCAGTACGAAGCATGACTGCAATTTGCGAGCAAAATGAAACAGTGTCTTCTTTTCGAAACGCATTTTCAAGTTTGCGTTTGCGGGTATTCGCGCTCGTTTTTTCACCAACAGGCGCGCTGGAGTCGCCAAGTTGAACTTCTAAAATAGCAAGCCCTTGTCGGCGAAGTTCGCGTACCGCCTCGGAATGCGAGTTGGCTTCCAACACGCCGCGCGACATTTCTCCGCCCGTCTTGCGCGCTTTGTAATTCCACTTTTGTAAAATATTTTCCTGTGTATTAGTGGCGGCAAGCATCGTGCACCTCCTCGGGAATGGTCATACCGTCAAGTACTTTTTTCATTCCGTCGTCCCACAGAGATTCGAAACCTTGTTCTCGCAAATGGTTTCGAATAAGAGCGGGGTCGCATGTGCCGCACAACAAGTCATTCATTTTTTCGTCTGGCACCATGAGCTCATACAAACCAAGCCGGCCCTTTAAGCCGGTCTCACGGCACTTGCGGCAACCCATACCCTTCATTGGCGTGCCAGATTGATACGCATAAATACCCATGGAGGTTTTTTGCGACTCATTCAATTCGGTTGCCACGGCGCAACTGGAACAAACACGCCGAACAAGTCGCTGCGCCAACACGCCGCGCAAACTGGCGGCAATAAGAAAGTTCTCTACGCCAAGATTTCCCAAGCGCGTGATGGCGCTCGGCGCGTCGTTGGTATGCAGCGTGCTTAGCACAACATGTCCAGTGAGCGCGGCTTGCACGGCGATTTGCGCAGTTTCGCTGTCACGAATTTCACCAACCATGATCACATCAGGGTCTTGTCGTAGTAAAGAGCGTAGCGCACCTGCAAAAGTGAATCCCGCTTTAGGATTAATTTGGGCCTGATGCACGCCCTCAATATTTGATTCAACAGGATCTTCAACCGTACTCACATTGATGCTGGTTCGATCGAAATTGTTTAAGACGCTGTACAGCGTGGTGCTTTTACCAGAGCCGGTTGGACCGGTGACCAGGATAATTCCATAGGGTTGTTGAATAACCTTTTGAAATTTATCCAACATGGCGGGGCGAAAGCCAAGTTTTTCTAACCCAAGTTGAGCGCCACTGCTATCCACAATGCGCATCACAATCTTCTCACCAAATTTTCCTGGCAGCGTGCTTACGCGCAAATCAATGGGACGACCATTGACGCGCACGCTAATTTCGCCGTCTTGTGGAATACGGCGCTCGCTAATGTCCATGTGCGCCATAATTTTTATTCGACTCGAAATGGCGGCGTTCATGCGCCATGGTGGTGACATACGCTGACTCAACACGCCGTCAATTCGAAAGCGCACACGCATATTGCCATCATCGGGTTCAATGTGAATATCGCTAGCACCTTCCTCTACGGCGGAGCAAATTGCAAAGTTAACCAACTTCACCACGGGTCCCATGTCATCGCTGTCAGTACCGCCCATCATTTCGTCGATTTGCTTTTCTTGAAGGGTAAAGTTGCTATCAGGGCTCTTATCCAACATTTCGTTCATAATTTCTTGAGCTTTTTCTTGAGTGGCACCATCGTTGCCAAAATCGGCAAGCATGGCGTCAAGTTGATCGCCTGGACTGGCCACAAAGCGCACGCGCATGCCACATTCGCGCTGGGCAAGTTCGCGCACGTGGTCGTTCTGTGGATCGGCCGTCGCAACAATCAGTGTGTCTTGTTCACGGCGCAGCGGAACAATGCGGTGTTCGCGGCGCACCGCCTCTGGCAATAATTTCATAACCCCGGTGTCTGCCTCAATACTTGGCTCGGCTATGAAAACCATGTCAAGGCCTCGCGCCACCGCTTTGAGCATGGTGGTGCTGTCGATTAATTTCATCTGCAACAGCACTTCACCCAATAAAAGGCGCTCGCTGTTGGCGGTTTGTTTGTGTAACGCCTCATGTAATTGAGCAAGGTTAATAGCGCCGTCCTCTATTAAAATTCTTCCAATGCGTGGCAGAGCGCGCATTTCCGCACTGATGTGGCTCGCACTAATTTCATTGGCTTGTTCTGGTTGAATCATTTCACGCCTCCAGTTGAATTGACATTTGATTGGCTAGCCGCACCAAAACAAACCTCAATAATGCGATTGCCATACTCCACGGTGACGGATCGATCTGCTATGGCGCGCACGCTGGCAAATGTTCCATCGGATAAAGCCACGGCATCACCAACATGGACGGTTTGATCACCAAACACAGCTAGTTCGCCACGAATGACAGCCTTTAACATAATTCCAGGCAGCAAGCCCGGCATTTTTGTTGTCGCGGCAACTGGCGCGTACGCAGTTGTGGCGGGCGCTAGTGCAACCGCGCCGATCGCCTTAAACGGATCACGGGTGGGAGATCGATCAAAGTTCATCTCAATCATGCGCATTGAAGTTTCGGAGTCGGTGCCTGAATTAGAAACAGCGATTGCTTGAGTATCATTTATCTGAATTTGGTTTCCCGCGATATTTGTGGTTGGATTTGCGGCTTGAGTCCACGCAATTTGTTTAGAACCACGCGGCGCGTATTTGAAACCCAATCCAACAACAGCAACAGCGAGCACGCCCAAAAGCACTGCAAACTGCTTGGGTTTTACCCCAAGTCGAGCACTGAGCAAGTTCCACTGTTGCCGGGCGGTGTTCATTTTGTGCCAGCCTTTGTGCCACGCGGCGCGTTGTTGGAAACAGGGGCATCTACCGCGCGGTCCGTGAAATATTCATCAAACGAAAATGAAGCATCAATGACGGAAATATCTTGGGGAGCGTTTGGATTGCATGCAAACTCAATTGAGCGCACGGTGACCAACGAGGGCAAATTTTCCGTGGTACGAACTGCGCCAAACATGGATTCAAATGTTCCAGTCATTTTCACATCAACCGTGCGGCGCATGGCTTTGGCGCCTTGAACGCCAGGAATATCCATGGGAGTCAATTTGCCCGACTTGGATTGATGTGTGTAAACACCCTTGTTGTCCGCGGCGCTGTTCAAACTTGCCAACAACCCACCCTTATCTGGAGCGTTTGGAAGCGAGCGACCGCGCTGCTTAAGATCAATGCGCAAGCGTTCCACTTCATGTTGCATTTGTAAAAGACCATCTTGGCGCGCAGCCGATTCGTTGGCGACGGCACGCAATGAACTGGCTTCTTGTTTCCATTCCCCAGCGTGCATGTAGTTTGGAACTATAAATAAACCCAACAACGCCAGCGCAATTGCCAGCGGAATCCATGCTGTAATAACTTCGACTCCGTTTCGATGACTTTTCAATTCATTCCTCCCTGCGCAACCCGCATTGTTCCCGGCCTGCAAACTTGCACACACATTGGAACCTGCAACGAAATTGTGAATTCTTGCACGCGCTTGCCCATAAATTCTCCCGCTCGGCTTTCTGAAAGGGTGACCCCGCGAAATGCGGAGGACCCAACAAGCTTGTGCTCAAATTCCACAAGTTCCTTGTTGGTTTGGGAGACGCCGTTCATAACCACCAACATTTGTTGCGGTGAATCGGAAATCTCAATTCGCATACCAGTCAGCGTGACATGATCGGGCAGCATATTTGAAATGGTCGCCAACACCGACGATGTTGGAATGGAATGCTTTAATCCGTCGCTGATGCGTAACGCGCGCTCCAGCATGGATTGCTCTTTTGCAAGACCATCTATGAGTTCTTCCACGCCTGGCGCGTTGGCCACCAACATTGCGCCAACTTTGCGCTCTTGTTCAGCAATTCGTGCGCTGTTCCAACTGTGCGCGCTCACGCCCAAGCTAAACACTAGCAACAAAATGCCCAGCAGGGCAATGCGGCGTTTGGCGCGCTCGGCGTTCACCGCGCGGCGCGATTCAATTGGTAAAAAATCTATGATTGGAAGAATCATGCCGCCCTCTGTGTTGATTTCGTTTGTACATCCAGACTTGCCGCCCCCAACGCCGCAGCCCAAGTATCACTTTGTAGTTCTTCCTTACCAATGCTCCAATGTGCACTGTCAACAGGAATACTTTCCAAGCCACATACGCCCTTTAATATGTCCAACAATTCTGGGTCATGTGATGGCGCGCCAGTTACCACAATGCGCGCCGGCCAGGTTGAATCACCACAAGCTTGGCGCAGGCTACGCAATGTTTCTTCAGCCAAAGAACTCCAGCGCCACGCGCCGCCAGAATCAATTGGTTCCAGTGCAATTGAATCAGTGACTGTCGTGTGTGTCGCAGAACCAATTTGCACGCCGGAATGCGTGGACCAGTCGCCTTGCATGGCGCGTAAATATTGCAGTTGACCATCTTTGATAAGCAGCAGCACCGCTTGCTGCGCTTCAATATGCATGAAGGCAATCAGACCAGTTGTGAATCCATCATGACGCAGTTCCGCGCCATGAAGCGCCGCGTACGCCGCATTCTCAATGCTGCATGGCGAAAGACCGGCGGCCATGACAACTTGCGTTGCGTTTCGAATAATGTGACGCGGAACCGACAACAACAACAGCGAGCAACGACCAGCGACCTTGCAGGGAAGCGGCACATGCTGGATCATGACATCTGCGGCGTTCACGCCAAAGCGGTCAATAGCCTCAAATTGTGCGCTTGCCGCCAACTCTTCTTCATTCATAGTCGGAAGTTGCACCATATCCATGCGGAACAAATTTGAGGAAATGGCGACACGACACCGGCACCCATTCAGACCCTGGGCAGAAATTTTCGCGCTAAATTCACGCAGCGCTGAATCCGCCATTGATCGATCAATTGGGGCGGGTGGCAGTTCAAACGCAACGCGGCGAGCCCATGTGCCATCTGTGCAGCGTTCAATTGCAATACAACGCAAGGCATCCGAAGCAAAATCAACTGCTACCGCCATTGTTTGCTTTGTCAAAATATTTTGAAAGAGTCGCATGTTAATACTCCATATTCGACCGAATTAAAGTGCAATTACACTTCGGCGTAATCAAATTAGAAAATTCGTTTCCGTCATTTCCGTCGTCTCCATCCACTTCGACTTTAATAAAACAGAGGAACTCCAATTCGGAGTTCCTCTGTTCTTTTTATTTCAATACCACGGACGTCGCCGGCCGCGTTGTTACTTCACTAATTATGGAGTAGGTATGAACTTGCTGGTTGCGGCGTTCCAGGTCCAACCTTTTGTGCTGTCAATTTGGTTGGCGAGATCTTCAGTGCTGCAATATTTAGCCGTCACAAGGGGAGCAAGAGTTGCGGCGGTATAGTTCGTACCGTCGGTCAATGTAATAGATGCACCAGCTGGCTTGAATTGATTTAAACGCGTCACCATAGTGGTGATTTGCGAGGCGCGAGCGGAAGCCGCGCTTGTGTTTGCATCACCCAACGCGCTTACAACGCCTGGAATCACCAAAGCGGCTAGCACGCCAAGAATTACAACCACAATTAAAATTTCAATCAGGGTGAATCCACGACGCTTCAAACCCGATGAGTTGTTCTGTTTTTCAATTGTCATTGTTACATTTTTCATATCAGTATCCTTTCAAAGAGGTTTTTAGAATCCATAGCCAACTCATTATCAACGCTCGAATACGAATCGTTGACTTGCAAACACAACTAGGAAACATTCCCAGCATTCTGCAAATCGGACCTTGCGAAGGATGACTGAAGTCATATATTTAAAAAAAAGCATTTTTAATAAATTTATGTTCTTATCTTTTCTAATTCAGTGGATGTATTGAATGGTCGAAGTGGGTATCACATGATTTCAAAGCTTCGAACAATTTCGTTTGCGCGCGCCAATCAAGGATTCACTCTTGTTGAATCACTTGTGGCAATAGTTATCGTGACAATGGTTGCCAGCGCGGGCGCCGTTGGCGTTTCTTTATCGGTCGCAGCACAAGAAGACGCTCGCTTGGCGCAACTGGCAATGCAAGCCGCGCAGCAACAAGTTTCATTCCTTATGGAGAAGCCATTTGCAAGCATGGTGGACTATGCGGGCACGGAAGAACCTGGACAGCTCAAGGCGCCACTAGACGCCGGGGCGGTTGAGCGCACCAAGGTATTGGCTGGAGAATGGGCCAAATTGAAACGCATCACCACGCTGACCAGCGAGCCAACCACCTTCACGCAGTACAACAATTTTGTGGTTGATGGAATGCGCATCGACGTACAGGTTCAAGTGCAAACCCCAGATGGGAATATGACCACTTATGCAACCATCCGCAGACACCGCACCAACGAGGACTCATTATGAAACGCCGTGGTTTCACCCTTTTAGAGGTGTTAATTGCTTCCACAATTACCACCGTGGTCGCCAGCGCCGTGGTTGGATCCATTCGTGCGGTTACCGACTGCACGCAGGCCCTGGATATTTCCGCGCAAGCCATGTCGCGCATAGCCCGCGCCGACGCACGTGTTGCCGATCACGCAAATCGCGCGCGCATGATCTTGGCGCAGAACGAGCAAGAAATTCTTTTATGGCTTCCAACTGAACCATTTTCCTCCAGTGCAAATAACACCAGTGATTACGACTCAATTCAAGCCAACGAATTGGCGTGGTATGTCATGAATACCTCCACCGGAACACTGTCGCTTGTATTCACCACGAATCGAAATGACCGCGCGAATTATTCGCTTGCCACAAACTGGGCAAACTTAAGAACTTCTCTTACTTCACAGGGCGCACTGACAACTATTGTCGTTCTTGAAGGACTGACTACCGGCGGTTTCCGCGTTCAGGACAGCGATTCGTGTAGTGTGCGCCGTTTTTCATTCGACGGAAATCTGAGCAATGACCGTGGCGGTCTGAATGTGCAATTGAGTGGACGAGTGCTGAACGGTCAAAACCATCCGGATTGTCCATGACATATCAACCGCAACATAAAAGTGCAGGCTGTATTGCGCGCTGCGCGACGCCGAATTTTTTATTTTGTCAACAAATCAATCACCAACGCCACCAGACAAAAAGCCATCAACGCAAGGGCGCCGCCATGGTATTAGCCATCTTTGCGTTGCTTGTTGTTGGAACAACCACGCTTGCGTTCACGGCGAGTCGTCAAACTGCGTTTCTTTCCAGCCGCAACGCCGTGAATTCTATTCGCGTGCGTGAGCTGGCCGACAGTGGTTTGGATGTAGCCAAAGCAATTTTGCGCAGCGATACAACTTCCTGGCGCACAAATCATTCAAATGGAAAGTTGCTCAATAATTACGCACTTGATGGCGGCACCATCACGGTTTCATTGATCGACATTATAAAGCGTGAATCTGGTGCGTCCGCCGCCATGTGTGTTCCAATTTCCACCACAACCGATGTGGAAATTTCCGTCACCGCCAATTTGGACGGCGCCACATGGACATCTGTTTCCAATATGAGCATTCCACAGGTTGTGAAGGGGCAATACGCTATTTTTGCCAACAAATTGCTTTGGATTTACGGCTCAAACAATAAAGTTGGTCGGTGGAATCGCTCGCCACTGGCAAGTGAAAAGCGCCGAGTGAACATTGGAACGCAAGCCGACTTTGCGGTTGCAAACTTTAGTGGCGTATGGATTGATAGTGATGTTCGATTTGAATCCGAAGTTCTTCCATTGGATCCAGACGATGCACGCACGCTGAAAAGTACATGGGTGTATTACCCATATAACGGTGGAACAAATTTGTGGAGCAGTTCGTTTCCAATTAATGGTCCAGGCCGGGACAAGGTTGTCGCCATTCGCATGAGCGCTGATGAATCAATCCGCATGGCCGCGGCACCCGCTCCAGTTGCAACCGTTCCAGCTCCGCCCGGCATTTCTGGTGGCAATTCCATTACAAGTGGCACGCGCACACTTGGACCATTTCGTGTTGGCACGCCAACGGGCTTAACTGGCACCAATCTCACCACCAATAATTGCACGCTGTTGTTGACTACAGGCACATATGAAATTTATGGAAGTTGGAACGCGCTCAATGCCACCATTCGCATTCAGGGCGCGGTGAAGATTGTGATTTCGCCAAAGTGGTCTATTTTTAATTGGTTTCCAAGTGGGATTAATTGGACCAACACCACCGTTGAACTGACTACGGGCGCAGACCTTGAGGTGAATAATGGCTACAGCTTGACCATGAATCAATGCTGGATTGGTAGCTATTACCAATGTGTGAATGAACCAGATCCCGTGAAAGCGGTGGGTGATCCGCACATGAAAGCTTGGAAGGGCTTGGCGTTTCAAGAAACCGCTTGTGATGGATATGTTCCAGATGAGCCGCGCTATTTGCAGCCTTGGCGTGTGCGCATCTATCCAATTAAAAGCACGCTGAGTGCAATTTTTGTTTGGAACTTGACCAATACCAGCGTGGTTGGAAGTTTGTTCCTGCCCAACAACACAGTGCGCTTTAATGGAAACTCACAAATGTATGGACGAATTGCTGCTGATAGTGTCTTCATTGATGGCACAAGCCGCTTTTGTTATGACCACGCGCTCGATGACATTGTTGGATTGACTGAAGGTCGCGCGCCAAATCGCGGTGGCGACCCCGAAGAAGTTTTTCCAATTCGTCCAATTCGCTGGGGTGCCGATAGAGGGACTGGTCCATGAGTTGCGCCACACGCGCATGGCATATGTATTTGATTGGGTCCAAATCACAAGGTCATCAGCCATCTTTTTCGCAATCCATGCTGCGCGCAACGCCTTGTCGGCGGGGTCAAACACTCATTGAACTTTTAATTGTGGCGACCATCATGATCATATTTGGCGCATTGGGAGTCGATTTGCTAAGGCCCAGCGGCGAGGAAAAAATTCAGGGCGCGGTACGCATGTTTGCACAAGATATTGAATATGCGCGTGGCGCAACGCTGATAAATCCAGATGATCCCGCCAGTGTTTGGCTTGCCCAAGATCAAAGAGGATGGATAGTGGCCCGCAACTCCACCCCAACGGTGGCTATGGTTTGTAGTGATGGCACATCCTTGAGCCGAGTTCTAGGACATGGAATGTTTGAAGCCGCGCAAGGAGTCCGACTGGTGTCATCAAACACTTCCCAACGCCAGGTTCAGTTTGATCCATTTGGTGGGGTAATAACTTCTCCGGCATCAATTGATGTTTTCTTTGCAGATTCCAATAGCAAATGCACAATTACATTCGACTCTTCTACAGGCGCAATGTTGTTGAATTGGTCAAATCCATAAAAAAGTGCGCAAGTCGGTCATAAATAAGGTCGAACATGGGAGGGCAATGATTATGAATTACAACAACATCCAGCAGACAACATGCGTGTTTATTAGTGCGCTGTTGGGCGTATGCGCAACAATTGTTTGTGCACAAACTCAAACTCCATCAACTTCGGCAATCTTGGCTTCAACCCAGGTTCCATTTCAAGAATTAACACCATCAACGCGGGCACCAAGGGAATCAACAGCGCCAACCACTGGCCCCGCAACGCAGTCTGGTGCGCAATCAACAGCAACAACACCAGCTCAAGGCGAAGCTGCTGCCAAAAATACCACAGCAGACAACCAGCTTTCACAGGGAAACAATTCCTCCGCGTCTGCGGGCGCGGTGACTGAAATTACAAATCAAGCGCCAAAGAACCAGCCGGGAGAAAATGGAAATCAAGGACCCGCCACAGAAAGCGTCACTCCCACGGTTGATGTGACCGACCATGGAACCGTAACGCTTGCCGCGCAGGGAATTGAAATTACAAAATTGCTTGAGCTGCTCAGCATAAAGAGCAAGTTGAACATTGTCGCCAGTGAAAAAGTGAAGGCTCTTGTAAGCGTGAGCTTGTACGACGTGCCGGTTGATCAAGCGCTCGATGCGCTGTTGACAGTAAACGGATTTGTCTGGGAGCGACAGGGGCCATTCATTATGGTGTATGCCCGCGCCGAAAAAGAAGCCATGGACAAATCAAAAATGAAGCGTGATGCCCATGTGTTCACCCTGCAATTTCTCGCGCCCGACGACGCGCTTGCGCTGGTGAAGCCGCTCTTGAGCGAGGGCGGCACCGCGGTGTCGCTTGGAAAAGTGAAGGAGGGTTACGAGCCAACAATCACCGATGGCGGTAGCGATACATACGCGTTTGCAACACGCGTGCTGGTGAATGATTACCCAGAGGTAATAGCAAAAGCCGAAAGAATCCTGAAGGAATCCGATATTCAACCGCAACAAGTGCGCGTAGAGGCCACCATTCTTGTGGCGGATGTGTCAGAGGACGACGCGTTTGGTTTGGACATTACGGCGGTGGGCAATATTGATTTTGCCACCGTGACTGGCGGCCCCATGAACGCTTTCAACGATATAAAGAGTGGCGAACTCAAGACGGGGAACGCTAGAGCCAACGCCGCGTCGCTGTATCCCGAGGGAACAGTTGATCCAACACTAAAGCTTGGCGTGATTTCAAATGATGTCGCCATCTTTTTGCAGATGCTTGATCAAGTAAAAAACACCACCGTGCTTGCGCGTCCATCCGTGACGGTGTTGAACCGTCAAAAAGCGCAGGTGAATATTGGCCAGAAGTTGGGTTACCTGTCCACCACTCAAACGCAAACCAGCACCACGCAAGAAGTGCAATACATTGACACGGGCATCAAGCTCACCTTCCGCGCGTTTATTAGTCCAGACGGAATGGTGCGCATGGAACTTGCGCCATCCATCACCGCGGCCACATATGAAAATGTGAAGTCGCAAGGAACTGATTCGCAGATTCCAAATCAAAGCAATCAAGATCTCCGCACCAACGTGCGCGTAAAAAGCGGGCAAACCATTGTGCTTGGCGGACTTTTCCGCGAAGTCAGTTCAACCACCAATCGTCAGATTCCATTGTTTGGCGATTTGCTTCCTGGCGCGCTCAGCGGTCAGAAAGATGCCACGCTTCGTCAAGAAGTTATTTTTCTTGTCACGCCAATCATTGTGGAAGACCCAAAGAGCTCTATTGATGGCGATATGGCCTTGAAGGTGATTGACGCCGTGCAAACGAGTGCGCGCGCCGGACTGTTGCCATTCTCGCATGCGCAAATTGCGGGTAACTATCAAACACAAGCGCTGGATGCGTGGCGCGCGGGCGACACCAAGAAGGCATCGCTGTACGCGGATCAAGCCATTCGCGTATCACCAAGTTCACCAAGCATGATTCAATTGCGTGAGGACATACGCGCTAATAATTCCACGCCTTGGAAATCAAAGTTGGACTCGCTGGATTTGCTTCCTGATTACATTCGTGAAAATGGGACCGTGCTTGGATTTCCTATGGGCGTGCCCCAGGATGATTCCAACAAGAAAAATTCAAATCCCAATCCCACCAAAGCCACCACAACAAATACCCCCAAGCCAACAGCACAAACTTACAAAAGTGCACCACCACCGCCCGCCGGAAAGAATGCCACAAAATCTGACGGAAAAAACTATGGAGTTGATGTTGGCTACATCTTGACGCCACCCGAACCAACACCGCAAATGAAGGAGAAACAACAATGAAAAATATTTTTATCGCCGCATCTTTGGTTATGGCGCTGACCGCATGCGCAACCCCACACTCAAAGCAGGTGCGTGAAGATGCGCATGATCGATACGATCGCGCAAACGCGCAGGTGGTGTTTGATCAGGCCAACCAAAGTTTCCACGCCGGCCAATTTGAAACCGCCTTGGGTCATATTGATAAAGCTATTGCTCGCTATCCAAAGGATGGCAGCTATGAAGTGATGCGCGGCAGAATTCTTTTAGAAATGAAACGCACTGACATGGCGCGCGAAGCATTTGTGAAAGCCGCAAAACTTTCTCCAACATCCGCTGATCCGCATTATTACATGGGTATTGTGTTGCAACGCTGGAACGATTTGGACAAGGCTGCTGCGGAATACGCCAAAGCTTTTGAGTTGGCTCCATCTCAGTTGCAATATGTTTCTGCCGAGTGTGAAACATTGATCGCGGCGGGTCGGCTGAACGACGCAGAAAAGAAACTGCTTGCGGTGCAAAAAAAGTTCGAGTTTAGCCCCGTGCTTGATCGCATTCATGCGGATCTTGCGGGACAACGCGGTGATTTAAAGGAGCGGGAGAGGTGGCTGACTGCGGCGCGTCTACGAACCGAGCCAGCCAAGGCGCAGCAACTTATGGAGGAAATTGCCGTGACTCGATTTGAGCAGGGTAATTGGGTGGGTTGCATTGATGCACTTGAAGATGAGGCGCTGAAAGATTTTGTGAAATCATCAGAACTTGTTCGTTTGCGCGCGCGTTGCCTGCTCATGATGGGCCGAGCCCGCGACGCGCGTGACTTAATGTTGTCGCTTCGCACACAAACCGACGGCGATGGAAGAAACGCCAGCGTGCTTGGTCTAGCGGCCATGCGTATTGGTGACTCCGCGCGCATGATCGACGCCGGACACATTCTCACTCAGGCCAAACCAGATAGTGCCGATGGTTGGGTGCTTCTTGGCGTAGCCGCCATACAAAAGGGCGATCGCGCGGAAGCGATTCGTTTCTTGAGCGAAGCCAACAAACGCGAGCCAGACAAAAAATTACCTAAGCAATTGCTTGCAGCCGCTTCAAGTGTGACCATGGCCAACGCAAATCCATAAGCGGGGCACCAACTTGGTTGTGACGGGTGATTGAAAGAGTCGCAGAAGTTGGTTGGTTGAATTTAATAAATTATGATCTGCCAAACGAAGTGAAGAATAAAACTTCAGGACAAGTGCCCCAAGCTAAGAGCGGGTTAAATACATCACCGGAGTCAACCGCACCACTTCCATCTCGGTCAGATATTTCATTGAATCATGCCGCGCCGTGGTTCAACAACATCAGTCCTATGTCATCGCCACCAATTTTTCCGTTCACCTCAATGTCTTCAGGGCAAAGATGTAAGTTGGACAATGCGAAACAGAAAAGTCCATTGTTATTAGTTGCAGCAACAATATGAGGGTCGTTTAAAGAAAGCTCAAAAATAGTCGGGTCCGTGAACCCAAATTAGAAGACAGTCCAAGCCTCTGCGTTGTCATTAGAAAAAAATACCGCGCTCAATGATCCCACGAAAATAATTTGCTTGTTGCTGACAAAGACTTCATAAGAACAAGATGAAAGTCTGTTTGCAAGCAAAGTTCAATGTTCTCCAAAGTCCGTTGATCAAATTGCGCCAATTCCAATTTGTCCGCTGGCGAAAAGTACTTTTGCTTTTGCTTGACTCGCTTGAAATGTGTTTACAGAAAAGCCACTATTTGAGCTGACCCCTTTACTCGCTGGTCACCCCTTTTGTATACACCCGATACAGCGGTGCCAATGAACAAAAAATTTGCGGTGCTACGCACTCGCTCTTGTAGACACCCGACACGCTCAACACAAGAAAGGTGTTGATAAGACTATTTAGTGAGAATCAGGAACGCGCTCGGCTGGACAGCCGGAGTATGTGGCGTTGACCTCAAGGCGTTCATTTTTCATAATGACGCTGTGCGGAGTCACCAGCGCACCATTGCCAATATTGGCGCCGTAAAATAGAACCGCGTGATGGCCAAGCGACGCGCCACTACCAATATGCACATGATCAATTTTCAAAATGCGGTCCTCGAAACTGTGTGCTTGAAAGTTGCAGTCCACCGTGGCGTTGTCGCCAATGGAAAGCATGTCTGGATCAACCACCTGTGTGAATCCGCCGCCAAGCACCACGCGCTTGCCAATTCGTACTCCAATGATGCGCAGGAATGCCGTTAGAAAAACTGTTCCTTCAAGGCGCTCCAAGAAACCGCGCGCATAAAAACTCCACGCCACAAAGAGAAAATCCCAGCGGCTACACCAACAACTCCACAGCACATGTTGGCCTGGTTGCACGCGCCCAATCAGCGTCCACTTTAGAAAAATAATGCTGCCAATCATGGCCACGGCCGTCGCAAGTGTTGCCAGTGGCGCAATCACAAACGCAACAGTTGGTGCGTCGAAGTTCGTCTTTGCGGCGGTCATTGCAATAATCCAAGCCGCCGCCACCGCGATTGGATAGACCGGCAATAAAAATCGCAACGCCTCCCACAAGAGGCGGTTGATATATCGAATGGCGCTTGGATTGTGTGTGAGGCTGCGGTCCACTTGCACAACCTCGCGCCGTGGAAGTTGCATGGGTGGATGGCCAAACCATGCCGAGTCCGCGCTTGCAACAGATGCGTTAGCCACGGTGCTTACTCCCACAAAGAAATCGTTTGGATACGCGTGTCCCGCCGGAATGACCGCGTGATTTCCAATGAATGTGTTGTTGCCTAGCGCCGTTGCGCCAATGGTGACCACGTTACGATGCACGCGGGGTCCGGCAAAATAAATTCCGTCAGCAAAGAAACAAGTATCGCCAATGGTGACGGTGTCGGGCACAACATCAATAATGGTGGAGATTTCACAACCGCGACCAATACGCATGCCGGCAAGACGCAACCAAGTTGGCCAGAACAGGGTTCCGCTTAGCCAAAGACATGCGCGCTCAAGAGCGTGCGATTTGGCCCAAATGCAAACATATTCCCCGCTCCAACGATTTACGGCGCCAGGACGAGTGCGCCCGAGCAAGCGCAGCACCAATGCTTGCGCAACAAGGCCCGTGATAACGCATACGGGTGCGCCAACAAGCACAAACAACAAGAATGCAAGCGGGTCGGTCCACGGGTTTAAAGGCGCATCTATATATATGTATGCCAAAGCCATCCAAGGCAGCGCCGAAATGGTTGTTTGCACCCACAGCGAAAGCAGCATCAGTAATCCGTGTTTTAGTGGATCAAGTGGTCTGCCCCGGGGATTTTCTTGGGCGGCTTCCGTCATACCAACTTTGGCGGCGGGCACTCCGTCCCATCGCTCGCCCTTGGGAATAAATTCGCCCTCATGCAACCACGAGAGCGCGCCAAGCGAGGAGCCCGGTTCCATATTGGTGTTGTGCGAAACGCCAGCGCGCACATCAATGGTGCAGCCGTTGCCAATAGTCACGGGCGCAAGCACAAGCTGTCCGTCGCACAGCTCAACCAAGCCAATGGAGGATTCCTGCGCAAGCGTGGCGTTGTTGCCAATGCTTAATAGATCCCACGCGCCACCTCGAATATCAACGCTGCGGTGAATGTGAACATTCTTGCCAATGTGCGCACCAAGCAGGCGCAGAATTGCGTTGAAGAAAATTGTTCCTTCAAGTGTGCCCCAGGGAATTGTGCGCGCGATTTGTTGCACGCTCCAGAAGCGCAAGTAGCGCGCGCTAAAAACTGGCATGGTTGTTGTGCGCACGCGACCAAGCAACACACGCTTGGCAAGCACCGCAAGCGCAATGGTGAATGCGCTGTAGATCACCAGCGCGATTGCAATGAGTAGAGGCGAAAGCGCGATGAGTACTTTTACGCCCAGCGTGTTAGCCAAGGCGGGCAGCACTATGAACACCAGTAGGTACGCAGCGGCGCCCGTGATGATCAGGCTTGCAATGAGTCCAAATAATTGCACTAGCGCGGCAAGCAGGGGATTTGAGGCGCGTTCACCAACACGCGCGCGCTGCTTGGGAAAGTGCTCGGTGGCGTTGGAATTTGTTGCGGTTGAGTTTTGATGTGCGTGGGAGTTGTTGGTTACACCGACACTATCATTTGTGTCGACATTTTCATGCTCAGCGTGCGCCGCAGCGCGACTTTTATTTGCGGCAAATTTGAATTGCAATTCTTGGGCGCGTTGCGCCAGCCGCTGCGCCGTGCGAAACACATACAGGTCGCGTACGGTCAGTCCAGCGGTGGGTGGATGTGTACGCAAAGTGCAGAGCGCCCCAACCGCGCTGAGTGAATCGCCGCCCAGCGTGATAAAGAAATCATCGTCAGTAGAAATTTGGTCGGTGCGTTTCAGCGCGCCGGCAAAGGCGTTCAGAATAATATGCTCATACTCGTTGTCTGGCGCAGCGACGGGCGTATCGCGCGCTTGAAGCGCAACGCAAACAGTCACCTCTGGAAGTTTTGAGCGCGCAATCTTTCCGCCAACGGTGCGCGGTACACGGTCAATTAAAACAAATTTGCTGGGAACCATATAGAAAGGCAACGCCTTGGTCAGCGCGTCACGCAACGCATCAAAGCATGGTGGCGCGTTGGTGTCCCTGGCGACAACATGCGCAACAATAATGTGCTCGCCTTCATTTCCCTGCACACGGCACGCGGCCTCCAGCACGCCATCACATTGTCCAAGCAGCGAATCAATGGCGGCAAGTTCCACGCGAAAGCCGCGCAATTTCACTTGGCTATCAATGCGGCCAAGAAATTCAAAGTTGCCGCACTGGGCGCGGCGCGCTAAATCACCCGTGCGATAAACGCGACCAAACTCTGGGTGATCTATAAATTTTTCCGCAGTCACTTCTGGTCGATTGCGATAGCCGCGCGCCACGCCAACGCCGCTGATGCATAGTTCGCCCTCTCCACCAACCGCAACTTGTTGCAGCGACTCGTCCAGAATGTGCGCAGTGTGACCAATGATCGGTTGACCAATGGTTACCGCAACCCCGCTGTACATGCGTGTGCGAACAACAGTCACGGTGCATTCGGTGGGGCCGTAGCCATTTTCAAGCCAGCGCCCATCGCTCCATAAATCAGATAAATCCTGCGGCAAAGCTTCGCCACCTACATAGACCAACTTGACATTGGGCAGCGCCTGCTGCGGATTTTGGCAACCCATTGTGCGCAATAGAGTTGGAGGTGGACAGAACACGGTGATATTTTCCTGGTTCAGCCACGGAATCAAATCGGGACCAAGTCGCACGGTTTCATCATCAAGCAACACCAGCGTGGCACCCACCGCAAATGCAAGCCAGGTTTCTTCTATGGACGAGTCGTAAGCGGGCGAAGAAAATTGCGCAACGCGGTCGGTGTGTTCAAGCCCGTAGCGTGCCTTGTCTGCATTAACCAAATTGGCAACGCTGTGATGTTCGATCATCACGCCTTTGGGCTTGCCCGTTGTTCCTGATGTGTAAATGACATACGCCAACGAGCGCGGATGAATGGCTGGCGCGGTGAATGCCGAGGCGGCATGCGGAGTTATTGCGGAAGTGGCGTGCGACATAAATGCAAAGCTTGTTTGCTTGGTGGCGGACTCCGTTGGAGCAGTGGGTTTGGATTTACTTTGAGTGGCGACTGAAGCCATAGCCGTGTTGGCATGTGAAAGCGGCGATGTGGAATGAGCCGCGTGAGTGATCGCCGCAACATCTATTACAAGTCGATCCATTGCAAGATCCGCAGCCGCAAGTCGCTCGGCGCCGTTGGCGTCCGTTAAAATTACTCGCGCATCGGCGTCAGCAAGCACAGCCTGAATATGGTCGTTTGGAAAGATTGGGTCTAGGCATGTGAACGCCGCACCAGCTCGTAACACCCCAAGTTGCGCGGCATACAGGCTGGCGGTTTCACGCGGCAGAAGCACCGCAATAATGGATTCATTTTCTTGCACATAGTGTTGCGCGCTGGCGCTGTCTTGGTGCGCATGATTTGTATGTGCGTATCCAGAATATTTTGCAATGCCCTCATCAACCGCGCGCGCAACATCGGTGGCGGCGCGATCGAGTTGCGCATATGTGGTGAGTTGTCTGTGCGCGCGCTCGCGACCAGGTGGAACATCAATTGCCACAACATCTGGATGAACCGCAACAATATGCGCAAAAAGATCTGTAAGCAATTGCATCAAATGTATCTTATGAATTATTACACCATGTCAACGAGCCACTTTGCAACTCATCCATATATATATATATATATATCTGCTGTGAATTTTCAATTCAATCTACTTCAACACAATAAAAATGCTTTTTTGAAAAATATCCATAAAAGTTAAATTGCTTTCGCTATAGCAGGCTTACTTGGTCTGAATACCGTGGGGGGAATTGCCGCGCAGAAATCAGATACTGCGCAACTCACTCGCGCCAGCGCCAACACTTCGCCGGCGGCCGTAATTGCCTATATCAATTTAAAAAACTAAAACAGTATTGCCACCAAGGCCGCGTATTTTGCAAAAAATACTGCGGCGCGCGATACCAAGCTCGCGGGTCAAGCAACCTATGTTGCCGTTCTGAGTTGCGCGGATTAACGCGTTCCCATGGAGGTCGTGATTGAGTCCGATTCCGCCTCGATGGCGAGGGATATTTTCTCTGTACGCATGGCGGGCAATGTTGTTGGCGATGACGCCATCGCATCACTTGAGTATGCGGTGAAATACCTCAATACGCCGCTCTTGATTGTGCTTGGTCATGAAAATTGCGGAGCTGTGAGCGCAACGATGGGTGACTATGGAGTTGGCAGAGTGCTTCCACAATTAATTGGGAAAATTCGTCTCGCAGTTCAGACTGCAACTAAAAATTATGCGAATTGCACCAAGGATCAATTGCTGGAAAAGTGCATCGAGGAGAACACCCGCCTTGGCATGAATAAACTGATGAGCCCCAGCGAGAAAATTCGCACGCTTGTCAAAGAGGGCAAGGTGGCCATCGGCTGCGGCGTGATCAACCTTGAGAACAATAAGATTAAATGGGTCGTTGCGCCCGCCGTTCAATAAGTCAGTTACGATAGCAACATGGCAATTGTCCACACAGCATCCTTCTTGATAGCCGGGGTACTGTCGCAATCACTATCCGCGCAATCAACAAGCGGCACTGACGCAAGCGCGACGTTAAACAGCCAAATCCTGCAAGAACTAGAGGCACTGCGAAAGCAGAACGCCGCGCTTGCGCAGGACATAGAGGCCATGCGCAAGCAGAACAAATCGCTTGAAGGCAGCGTTGCGGATTTGCAAGTGCAACAAAATGGCAAGTGGCTTTCGCAAGAGCGCGCCAAAGAGGTTCGAAGTGTTGTGGAGGATGTGCTCAAGGACGCCGATGCGCGCGCCGCCTTAACGCCCCCGGTTCCAACGGCTGGCTTTGGTAATCGTGGTTTTTTTATCGCTAGCCCCGACGGTAATTTTATATTGAATCTGAGCGGGCAACTTCAAATTCGCTACGCCACAAATTTTCTAAGTAGTCGCGACTACAGCATTCTCAACGCAAATCCCGGCGCTGGCGTGAATCGTAATACTGCCCCAGCTCCATCGATTAACTCATACAACAAAAGCACATATGGCTTTGAAATTCGCCGCATGAAGTTGGATTTTTTTGGGCATGTGATTGATCCATCGTGGCAGTACAGATTGATTTTGATTTACAACCAAAATCAAAATGCGTCATTGATTCCAGGCGGTAACAACGCCGCTGGAGCAAATGGCAGTAGTAACGCCGGTATGGAAGAGGCCATGGTTATTAAGGACATGGGTGACGGTTTTAGAATAAGCCTTGGTCAATTTAAAAGTCCATTTTTGCGCGAGGAAATTGTCAGTAGCCGCAGGCAACTTGCCGTTGAACGATCCCTGGTTGACCAAATGTTTTCCACCAAGTTTACTCAGGGTATTCAGGGAACTTGGACGGGCGATTATTTGATATTTGAAGCCATGTATAACGACGGTGGTAGCAATGCCAATACCGGCGCAACGGCCGCGTTTAATAGTGAATCCGTTGGAACTCCTCAAAATTTAAATAATGGCGCTGGATTTACTCAGTGGGCTGTTACCGCGCATGCGGGTTGGCTGGCGTACGGTCAATGGAATGACTTCAACGACCTCAGCAGTTTTCCTGGCGAAGGCGAAGGCTTGATGTTCAACGCATGGCTGAATATGCAGCGCGGCGGTGAAAGCGCCACTTCCGCAATTCAAGGCACCAACAATATTCCACTGAACGGAAATTCAGACGCGCAATTTCTTACTTGGAGCGTGGACGCTTCGTGGCACTTGGGTGGCGCGAATTTTTTCAGTTACTTTGTCATGAACACCGCATATGACATTCCTGCAACCACCACCAATAATATTTCCAGTATCAATAATTACGGCGCGGTGGTGCAGGGTGGCTACTTCATCACCGACACGGTTGAATTATTTGGTAGATGGGAGTGGATGAGCACGCAGAACAAGGGCGTGAATGACATTGGAAATGTTGGAAACGCAACTACTCCAACGGTTGCCAATGTGTTTAACGCGGGCCGAACCAATGTCTATACCGCTGGCTTCAATTGGTTTATTGCTGGCCGCCAAATCAAGCTCACCACCGATATTGGATTCACTACTGCGCCGCTTTGGTTTAACAACGGCATTTACGGCGCGGGCGTTACAGGAACAAATTATCGCATTGAGCCAGATGGTGGTGGCGGTCAAATTGTGGCGCGGACGCAGTTACAGTTACTATTTTAAGCATGCTCAATCAACTTCTTCAACCAATTTTATTCGCGCAATGCGTGACCGCTTTGTTTTTGGCAATTTTGTTCTTGCAGTCCGGTTTGGACAAGGTCTTTAATTTTGCGGACAACTTGGGCTGGCTCACGGGGCACTTTTCAAAGACATCCTTTCGCGGTCAGGTGAAAATGATGTTGATCACCATCACCATTGTGGAAGTGGCTGCTGGTGTTTTGACGCTTCTGGGTGCGGGGCAAATTGCGTGGAGCGGTGAAAAAACATTCGCCATGTACGGCGCGCAACTTGCAACGCTCAATATTCTCATGTTGTTCTTTGGACAGCGTATAGCCAAGGACTACGCTGGTGCCGCCACGCTTGTCCCGTATTTTATTTTGTGTGTTGCGCAAGTACTGTTGTTGGCCCAGGAATAGTGTTTGAAACACATTGCCCGCGTTATTGCCGGCAAGACAGCGTAACACCAATGGCTTATAACAATTTTTTATTAAAGTTAAAATTATCCATGATTTATAAGAATTATTGCAAACCTGATCTAAGATTGAATATGCGTATGAGTCGCCCGATCATGCTCTCGGTTTCATTTGCCTTATCGGTATTTGCCATGGCAGGTGTTATGCCGCCACTGGCATTGCCCACCGAACTTGCAATCAACCAGCAAGCGCAATTGAAAGCGCCAATCGAAGTGCCAGCCGAAGATCCAGTTTGCTTTGACGATCAAGTTGTCATTCGGGCCCTCATTGCTCATGCACGGGATTTAATGTTGCTCAATCAATTGAGTGATGATCCATGGACGCACTCGCCGGGTATTGGCGGCACAAGTGATTGGCGAATTTCGCGTGACAAGCTTTCCGTCTTAAATGAGGCGGGAATTTCCTACGACATATTCATTGATGACATCAACGCTTTGGTTGAATCAGAGCGCGAGCGATTGGCGCAACCCGTCGAGTCCGTTGATTGGTTTGCGGATTTCAAAAACTTGGCGGCAATTAACGCGCAGCTTGACATGTATGTCGCTGCCCATCCAACCACATGCAAGATTGTGAATTCTGGAACATCTATTCAGGGCCGAACTATTCGTGGTATTCGAATTTCCCGCCACCCCGAGGGCACCGTCGTGCCGGGCTTTGTGTTCACCGCCACGCAACACGCGCGCGAGTGGGCCGCCACCATGACCGCCATGTGGATTGTGGATCGACTTGTTGAAGGTGATGGCGTTGATGCGCGTGCCACCGCCATTCTTGATTCAAGCGAGGTCTTTGTATTTCCTGTTTTAAATCCAGATGGCTATGAGTACAGTTGGGTCACCAATCGTTTGTGGCGTAAGAATCGTCGACAGAATAGTGGTGGTTCATATGGCGTTGACATGAATCGAAATTGGGGCTTTGGATGGGGTGGCGTTGGCGCAAGCACGAATCAGAACAATGAAACATATCGCGGCACAGCGGCGTTTAGTGAGCCAGAAACTAGGGGCTTTCGGGATTGGGTAACCCCGCGCACCAACATTGCCGCATCCTTAGACATCCATAGTTACAGCGAGTTGCTGTTGTGGCCATGGGGATACACAGGAACTCTTTGCCCCGACGAATCAAGTTTCGCCAATGTTGGCACCGCTATGCATGACGCAATTCAAGACGTGTATGGACACGATTATCTCGCTGGGCCGGTGTACTCCACCATATATCCAGCGTCTGGTGGAATATGTGATTGGGAATACGGAACCGCCAAGCAACTGTCCTATACAGTTGAGGTGCGTGATTTGGGCACATATGGATTTATAATGCCAGCCTCGGAAATTATTCCAAACGCAACCGAAAATTTTGCAGGCATCATGGCTCTTATGGAGAAGTCGCTACAGGCAAGCACCATTTCTTTGGTGACTGGACCAACATCTTTCATGAATGCCGGTGAGGCTTCAACCGTTCGCGCGACGGTGGAGGTGAATGTTGGCTCATTGATCGCATCTAATCCTGTGCGACTGCATTGGAAAGTAAATGGCGGCAACAAGCAAACATTGAATATGGCTTTGGTGGGTGGCGAGCGCGTCGCTCAGTTGCCGGCGTTTGCTTGTGGGGAATCAATCGCGTGGTGGATAGAAGCCGAAACTACATTTACATTCACGAGGTGGCCTAATAACATTCCCGATTCCAGCCGAGGGGCGTCCACAACTCCATGCCCAATAGAAGGTGATTTCAACGCGGACGAATTGGTTGATTTATCCGATTTAAGTCTTCTTTTATTGGTATTTGGAGAGTGCGTTGCATGCCCAGAAGATTTAAATAATGACAATACTGTGGATTCCGCCGACATAGGACTGTTTCTTCTTCTCTACTAGATTTCCGTCTGGCCTTATCCATATCGTTGAAAGCAAACAAGGCGGTTCTTGGAATAGGCTGATAGTTTGCACCCATTCATGTCTGTCTACACAACAGTCACACATGCGCAGCTCGCTGAGTGGTTGAAAGACTACTCACTGGGGGAATTACAGCGCATGCAAGGCATTTTGTCTGGCATAGAGAACACAAATTATTTTGTTACCACAACCCGCGGTCAATTTGTATTGACATTATTTGAGCACATCGGCGCGGACCAGTTGCCGTATTACGCGCAACTGATGGCACATCTGGCGGGGCGCGGCTTAGCGTGTCCAATACCAGCGGCCAATTCCAGCGGCAAGTTCATTGGACAACTCAATGGAAAGCCCGCATTACTGGTTACACGATTGCCAGGCGAATCGGTTGTGCGGGTTTCGACGCATCAGTGCGAGCAGGTTGGCGGGGTGTTGGCAAGATTGCATGCAGCAGGGCAGGGATTTACGCAGCGCATGTTGAATCCGCGTGGAGCGCATTGGTGGAAATTCTATTCACAACTTCTACGCCCAAAAATATCGTCAGATGAATTACGGTTGATTGAAAGCGAAATTGATTTTCAGGCGCAACAGGCGCAACGGGCGCGCACCAATTTGCCGCATGGCGTTATTCATGGCGATTTGTTTCGTGACAATGTTTTATTTGAAAGCAATGGCAGCAAGGATGTCGGCGTAATCGATTTTTATTTTGCCTGCGATGATGCGCTGCTGTTTGATGTTGCGATTACAGCCAATGATTGGTGCCTACGCCCAAACGCCACATTGGACATGGATCAACTTGCGTCGTTGTTGCGTGGCTATCGGCCAGATCATAAATATACCGACGCTGAAAAATACGCGTGGCCCATTCTGTTGCGCGCCGCCGCCCTGCGCACATGGATGAGTCGCCTGGGTTACAACCACTTTCCGTTGCAAGGAGAAATGACCATCACCAAAGACGCCGGTTTGTATCAGCGTTTATTGCTGCAACACATGGCCGCGCCCGCTTACATTGACATGCCCATGTAATTTATGTGTGCTCGTTCATATGGACATGCCCACGCAATACATGCCCCGCAAACTCGGCTTTGAAATGCTTGAATTGACCAGTGCATTGACTTATTTTTCAAATGGTCTACGCCACGCAATTTTCCTAAACGGCGACATGTGTCAGTGCCGTACATTTGAATCACCACATGGATCATTCTGAATCATCAATAGTGTCGCAACAGCATCAATATGCCGTAGCGCCCAAATTGTGGGATTTAATCAAGGCTGATCTTGAGCCAAACACTGAACGCTGGAAACACGCAACCAAACTTGCGTTTGGGGGCGGACTCATTATTGCGCTTCAGCAAATTTTGCGCTTTGAAATTTTATATCCAGCCATGACCGTTCTGTTGGTGGTGACCGAGTTACAGGGCTTCAGCACTGTCACGCGCTTTGTGCTGAATTTTTTAGCAGCCACAATTGGATGTGCGCTTGCCGTGATGGTAAGCGCGTTGTTCTTGCAACAGGCCATGTTTTATTTGCCGATCATGTGGGGCTACATTATTTTTATTATTTACTTTCTAGTCTCAAGCCGCTATCGCAGCGTTTTTTTTATTGGCGGCTATTCCTTCATTGTCATCACATTCATGGTTTTGTTTGACAAGAGCAACGCGGAGCAGATTGCCATTGCCGTATATCAGTCGCTCATCACGGGAGTTGTATGCGCCTCGTTGGTCATGACGCTTTTGTGGCCGGTGGTTCCGCTAAAAGCCCTACGAAAAAAATTAATTGAGAGTTTGGAACGCTCGCGGGAATTATTGGAACGCATTCGCAAAGATCTTGTGGGTGAGGCTGTACTGGACATGAATACTTTCATACCCGAGTACTACCGCATGCAAACCTCTGAAATGTTGCTACTGCTGAACAACGCGCAAACAGATTTGGTATTCGATGGCGCAACTCGTCATAACTTGATAACGCTTATGGGCTTTGAAAGTCGTGTCGCTACTTGTCTTTCTGTTGCGGCCGAACAAGTTGGCAGCCACTCCGAGGATGCAACCGCGAAAGTGCTTGAACTTTTTCAAGAACTTGACTATCGCCTGCAATACTTGCTCGAGCATCTTCAAAATCCCTCCGTGGATGCCCTAGTTACCTTGCCACACCATGTCGCTACGCCCCAACCAGAGTGGCTTGAGTCAATGCAGAGAGTTGTGCAAGAAGCCGAGAATATTGCACTGAACATAAATACATTTGCCGCACTCAAAGATCAGCCAAATTCTGGCAGCGAAACCTTGCGCAATTTGAAGCAGTGCTTGCCAAACATTTTTTGCCTGCCCGTGCTCAAGCCCAACATGCCCGCACTCAAGAATGCCACCAAATGTGCTAGCGCCATCATTATTTGCGCCATTTTTTGCATAGCTATGAATTGGGATAGGGGTATTGGTTGCGTAGAGACCGTCATGCTGGTGGTGCAGGCCACATTTGGCGGCACGTTGTTCATCGGTGGCTTGCGCGCGGTGGGTGTTGCCATGGGATTTACCATATCTATTTTAGCCATCATCTTCATCATGCCCATCATCACAACCATTCCTGGTTTTTTACTCATGTTTATGGTGTTACTTTTTGTCGTGGGATATGTCATGCATGGGTCTATTCGGGTCCGCGTGCCCGCGCTGCAAGTGATGATTGTGTTTGATTTCTCATTGCTGCAATTGAATCGTCCCGACATTAGTTTGTATCCAACCATGAATTTTTCATTAGCGGTCATGATGGGCGTGTTCGTGACCTTTGTTATCTATCGATTGATGTGGCCAGTGCGCGCGAGCGACGAGTTACTTCCGACATTGGCCTCAACCATTGAATCTATCGCCGACGTTGTTGAAAGCTCCACTCAGAATACGCTGACGATTGTGAAGCTTGATGAAGCCCGCATTCAATTTGATGTGGATGTTGCCAAATACATAACTTTTCACAACCATTTGCAATTAGAAATGCATTGCACCATCGCATGTTGTCAGTTGCAAACACGCGCGCTGTTGTTAACCGAAAAACTGGGCAATACAATTTTGCTCAAGCTTTTGGCGGATATTGCTGACAAACCCATGTCGGCTGCGGCAATTCCGACTGCGCTTGTATTTGCAAATAATTTAAGGCTATGCGCTAGCGCTTTGCGTGGCGCGCAAGATGTGCAGTTTGCGCCACTGCCGCCTCGCGCTGACAACGATTGTGAATTTGTGCAGTGGATGCGAGGCAAAAGCGATGAAATTGCGAATGCGCGCAATACCTTTACGCAACTATACGACATGCCACTGAATGCGCCAACGCTTATGGGTTTGGCGTAACGGGCGCGGTGGTTGGTGGCGCGGCGGTTGATGGCGCGGTTGGTGCTGAAATATCTTGTGTAGGAACATTCAGCGGCTCCGTATTTCCGCGACCAGGTGAATCTGGCGATACAGGCGCGGGAACAGCCAGCGTTTGCAGCCAACTTTCAAGCGCGTCAGGAACAAGCGGCTTCAGAATGTCTGGCACTTGCCTGCGCTTGCGCGTTTCAACAATCGCTGTTGCGGTTGCACCCATGCGATATGGATGGGCGTCTTGCGAAGCGTCCATCACAATTCGCACAGGAAATCTCTGCGCGAGTCGCACCCAATCTAGCGTTGGCGAAACCGTTGGTAGCACGCCGTTGCTTCCCTGATTCGGGTCATACAGCGCCCATCCAACGCCCTGCACCACGCCATGAAATCGCACGCCTGGATACGCCATTAAATACACTTCAACCGCCATGCCTGGTTCAATGCCGCGTAAATCTGTTTCTTGATAATTGGCAAGCAAGTACCAATTGGATGTGTCCACAAGCGCGAATACTTGCATGCCAACCTGCGCAAACTGTCCAACTGAAGTATTAAAGTTGGTCACATAGCCCGCGACAGATGAGCGCACTTCGCAGTAGCCAACATTCAATTGCTTTTCCACAACATTCGCCTGCGCTTTTTGGCGGCGCACATTGATGTCGCCTAGTTGCCCAAGGTTGGCGCGTGCTTGCGATGCTGCGGCTTTGGCTTGTTGCACCATGGCATCAGAGGAACGCACATTTCTTTTGGCCGCGTCAATTTGATCGGGTGTCACAAACTGGCGTTTCAACAGCGGCTCCATGCGCGCCAGAAATTGCACGTCATATAAGGCCTTGGCTTCCGCGCTCACAATGTCTGCGTCGCGCTGCACAATTGCGTCTTTGAGTGCAATAATTTCTAAATCAACAAGTCTAAGATTGGCAACCGCAAGATCAAGTTCAGCTTGATAGGGCCGAACATCAACACGAAAAAGTAAATCACCCACATTCACTTTTTGATTGTCAACCACATTCAACTCGGTGATGTAGCCCGATACATTTGCGGCAATCCCAACAATATTGGCGCGCAAGTACGCGTCATCGGTGCGCGGACGAATGTCCAGTTCCCACCAAGTTAAAAAGGAAAGCAGCAACGCACTCAGTACCATGGAAATACCAAAAGCGCGCCCAAGATTTTTTTTCCACGCCGAGGGCGGCAGGGGACGCGATTTCATCGCTGATGACGGTTTTGTATTTGCGGGTGGAGCGGTGGCGGCGCTTGCCCCAGGCTTGGCGGGTTCTGTGTTTGAATTTTCAGGTGTGTTTGTCATCGGTGAAAGAAGCCCAGCCAAAGCCCCAGCGTGCATGTGAGGTAGACGCAGAAATACACCAACACCTTTGGGCCAACAAATGGTTCAAGCCCAATTCGATACACCACCCAACGAATTGCGCTCAACATAAATCCGCCACCCACCATACAGAGCAACCATGCGGGAAAGAAGGCGCCGTCAATGGAGAAAATAGGGTCGCACGCGCTCATCAATAAAATGACAAATACAAGCAACAATGGCCGCGCCAGGTTGCGACCCCAAATTTTATTTGCGTGTAAGCACCAAATCATTTCTTAAGATTACACACCAATCTGATTTTTAGAATTTTGGTCGCGTTGCGTGGGCTTCGTCACTACTACTTGTATAAGGGGGTTTATGTCAACTTTTTCAATTTTTACTTGCCGCCTACGCACTTGATAAACTAAAATTATATGGTTCATAGCCCCATCCTGTTGATCCGACATGCTTGATCTGTGGCATGAATTTTTGCGGCTGTTCACGGAACTGGATGTGGCCCTTGGAGAAATCATCGCCAAGCACGGCGCATGGACATACGCCATCTTGTTCGCCATTGTGTTCGCTGAAACCGGCCTAGTGATCACGCCATTTCTACCGGGCGACTCGCTTCTATTCGCTGCCGGCGCTCTTTCTGCCCAGGGCGGCCTTGATATTCCGTTGATGATGGTAATTTTATTCACGGCCGCGGTGCTGGGCGACGCGCTGAACTATCACATTGGCAAAGCCATTGGTCCGCCCGCGTTCAGCGGCAAATTCAAACTTTTAAAAAAATCGCACTTGGAAAAAACCCAGGCGTTCTTTGATAAGCACGGCGGCAAGGCGATTATTTACGCGCGCTTTGTCCCAATTATTCGCACCTTCGCCCCATTTGTGGCGGGCGTGGGCACCATGAGTTACCCGCGGTTTCTTTCTTACAACATCATTGGCGCGTTGTTGTGGATTGTTGGATTTGTTGGCGCGGGCGCATTGTTTGGAAACATTCCGCTGATTAAAGATAATTTTTCCAAAGTCATCCTGGTCATCATCTTTGTGAGCGTGCTGCCAATTGCTTTCGAGTGGTACAAGGTCTGGCGAGCTGGTAGAAACACCCAGCAGAATCGTGTTTCAAAATAAAAAGCAATCCGAACACTTACTTGCCCCTGTCTGCTCCTGCCGTTACGATTTCGTTGTGCAAGCGCAACTTGGTAAATTTGCTTTGGCCTGTATTGCGTCCAGCTTTATTTTGTCTTGCAGCTCGCGCTCCAACCTGTGGGAAGACGAGCTTGCCGACATAGAGAAAAAAATAGACGCAGAAGTGGCGCAAGCGCCAGGCTCAACAACAACCGCGCAGTCGGCGACGGATTCACCAAATTCAATGGTCGCTCGACTCAGCAAGCTTGGCCGAGAATCAGATCAAGAGCAAGCCAAAGCCATACAGCGCGGTATTGAACGCGCCGTGCAGCAACAGGCGACGGCGACCGCGCTCAAAAATAAATCGAATTCAACAAACCAGAACGCAATTACCAAAATGAATGGGGCGTCCGAGGCTGATGCGGTTGCCGACAACAACCTTCTTATTGTGGACAAGGGCGCGGATGCCGCACTTTCGCAAGAAGCGGGCTTTGGTGTTGAACGAGTGTGGGGACTTGCGGAGCTTGCGGCCACCGCGCTAGAGGCCAATCCAGCAACGCGTGAATCATGGCAGCGTGCCCGCGCCGCCGCCGCGCGCGAGCAAAAAGCGCTTGCCGCATATGGACCAAACATTGGCGTTGAAGCCGGCGGCGATTATTTTCAAGAGCCCGGTCTGGCGTTTGGCTACGGCAGCAATACGCCGCCCGATCGCGAGTTTCGTTTCACTCCACAGGTATACGCGTCATGGCTGCTGTTTGACTTTGGCCGCCGTGACGCCGACACCGACCGAGCGCGCGCCGAACTTGCCGCCGCCAATATGTCCCATGATCGCACTATTCAACGCGTGGTGGTTGAAGTGCAGCGCGCGTATTTTAAATTGGAGGCCGCTCTGAGTTTACGCACCGCGGCGGAGCAAGATATTGTTGCCGCTCGCAGCGTGCTGAAAGCCACAGAGGCAAAGTTAAAACTTGGCCTTGCCACGCGTCCAGACACCCTGATTGCGCGCCAAGCTTTCGCGCAAGCGCTTTACAAATTGGAAAAACGCTGCGCCGATGTTTTTGTGTCCGAGGGCGATCTGCGCACGCGAACTGGATTTCCTGCCACGGTCGCCATTCCAATCGACATGGCCGCGGAAAGTGATTTGCCACCCATGTTGACCATGGGCATAGATGGCATCATTGATCAGGCGCTTGCAAGCCGCCCGGATCTTGCGGCGGCGGTGTTGGATTTGCGTGCGCGTGAAGCCGATGTGCGCCGCGCCCAGGCGGAATATTTGCCCGAAGTGATCACGCGCGGAACCGCTGGTTACGGCTTTTATAACTATGAAGTGACGGGCTTTGGTATTCAAGGTGATGGGTGGGGATTTGATGGTCAAATCTTTCTTGGCGGCAAATGGTTGCTGTATGACAATGGCGCTCGCGACGCAGCGTTGTTTGAAGCCGGCGCCAATCGCGCTGCGTCCGCGGCCCGTCTTGCGCAGTCGCGCCTAAACGCCGCCGACGAAGTGTGGCGCGCGTATTACACATTGCAAAGTAATCGCGCGCAGTACGACGCGGCCAAGGCGTTATTAGTTTCCGCCATTGATACATTTGACGCTGTTAAGCGCGCGTACGAACTTGGCCTAAGCACGCTGCCCGAATTGCTAGACGCGGAGCAGGATTTATTTCAAGCGCGTTCGCTACGCATAGAAACCAGATCGGATTTGCTGTGCAGCAGCGCTGATTTAATTTACGCATCAGGCGCCGGTCCCGGCAGTGTTACAGGGGCGCGTTAAATTAATGATTGAATTTTGGTCAGCGCAACTTTCTTTGCCCGCGTGATCAACCCACCGCGCACTTGTAAAATATCCCAGCTTTCATCTAGACACATCTGGCGCCAGCAACCAACGCCTTGCGTGTATTTTGTAAATTATGGCCGCGACTGTGGCGAGGCGGTTGACGCATCCGTTGGTCCCGCTCCCGACGCCGGAAAGGTTTCCGCAGCGGCCTTGAAGGGCGAACCCATCAATCCAAACTGTTCCAAAATTGGATCGCGGCCATCGGTTTGAATAATGGTCGTCACCGTTGCGCCCATGCGATACGGATATTTTTCATTGAATGGCTCCAGCGTAATTCGCACTGGAAATCGCTGCGCAAGTCGCACCCAATTCAAAGTTGGTTTCACATCGGGCAGTGATTGCTGCGTTGCGCCGTTGGCTTGATACAACGCCCAGCCAATTCCCTGCACAGTTCCTTTGAAGCGATGTCCGGGATACGCATATATATAGACTGCCACTTCTTGGCCCACGCGGATCTGCTCAATCTCTGTCTCCAAAAAATTGGCAATCACCCACCATTCCGTGTTCTGCACAATGGAGAACAGCGTGTCGCCAACCTTTACAAATGCGCCCACATTGGTATTGAGATTGGTCACCCAGCCTTCAACCGACGCGCGCACTTCGCAGTATTGCAAGTTCAACTTTGCGTCCTCCACTTCAACGCGCGCCGCGGCCACGCGCACATTCACATCACCCGACTGGGCAAGCGCGTTGCGCGCTTTATTTTCCTCCGACATGGCACTGGTGACGGAAGTTTTTGCGGCAACCAGCGAAGCCTCCGCGCTGGCAACACCAGCGATTGCCGCCGCAACCGAGGCTTTGGCCGCCTCCATGTCGCTTTGCGCAAGCGCCACGCGGTCCGCGGTTATAAATTCCTGCTCCAGCAGCGGTCTGACGCGCGAGAGATAGTCCGCGGCGTACTCGGCGCGCGCTTGCGTGGCAACAACATCGGCTTTGCGACGCACCACGTCTGCGTCAGCGCGGCGCACCTCGGCGTTGCAGGTTTCAATCTTGGCCTGCGCAACCTGTACGCCGTCGGCCAGCGCCTTCACATCAAATTCAACCACCGCCAACTGCGCTTGCGCGCGCGCCAGGGCAATTTCATATGGTCGGGGATCCATTCGATACAACAGGTCACCCACATGCACAATTTGATTGTCCTTGATAGGCAACGCCACAATTTGCCCGAACACGCGCGGCGCCATACCGATGGTGTTGGCGCGCACATACGCGTCGTCGGTGCGCGGATAGCGCTGCAGTTGATTCCATAACACACTCAAACTCAATACACCTGCGGCAATTGACGCGAAAGAAATCACGAGCGCAATTTTTCGACGGCGCACATTCCGCGCGTCTTGCGCGGTCACGGTGCTTGTGATGGTTGGTGTTTCTGCCATAAATTTTTTTAGTAGCGAAAAACAATCAGCCACACCAAGCAGCTCAGCGTGATTGTGATCGACACATACACAAGGGGGCGCGCCACAAGAAAGCGGTCAATGCCCGTGCGAATCAGTAGGGCGCGGACGCCGCAGGCAAGAATAATTCCAAGAATAATGGTCACCATCCACGCCGGTAACAGCGCGCCGTCCACATCTATGTTTGGATTGCAACCCGCGCAGAAAAAAAAGCTGAGAAGCGGGGGCGCAACAATCCACCTGGCGCTAGTAGGGTATTTTTTCATTGTTGCAGCGTTTTGAGTGTATTCAAAATTTCACCGTAAGTCCGCTGTCCATCGGCAAGTTCAAGCGCGCTGTGCAGGTCGTTGTCGCTCCAAACAAATCCGCGGCGCGCGGTGTCTTGCGCACGGCGCACGGAGTCTTCCAGCAACGCCAATGCGTCGCGTCGATAGATTAGCCGCGCAACATCACTGCTCGCAAAATTATTTGCAACAGCCCGCGCCCGCACTTGCGCCGCCTCGGGCACCCCGCAGGATTTCCAAACATCCTCACTCTTTACAACACCATCAACATCCACACTCTTGGTAGCGCCACTTATCGGCGCCTTCACAAAAAATTCACCAAGTGTTTCAATTCTTTCTACCAACACCCGCAACGGCTGGTTCAATATTTCAGAAAGCGACGCGCTCAAATCGGAATCATGAAAGCGACCCGTGGCAAATGAGCGCACCAGTAACAACACGCGTTGCTGCTGAGCTAATATTTCAAGAACTGGCGCAAAGTTTCCAATGACAATGCGCGCTTCAAATGTGTATTGCTCGCGCAAATCGCATGTCCCGGCAAGATTGGCTGTAGCTAGATAATTGCGCATGCGAAAATCCGTCAGGTCCGCCTCTGTAAAAGGCAACATTTGCGCCCGCGTCAACAATTCCGCAATTTGGTGCCATCCACGGGCTATCGATTCCATGGTGGCCACGCGCGCCTTCTTGATCGAGAACGCCCAAATAGTGAAAGTCACGCTAAGTCCAGCCACAAGGACGCTGGCTATGCGTTCAAATATTGTCCCCACAGAATCGCTTGGTGCTGGATCACTAGCAATCACAATTATCCACGCGGCCGCCATCATTAAGCCCATGTAATTGGTGCGCGGACTTCCCACCAATACCCACGCGGACATGAACGACATGACGCCCATGACCAATACATACACGCCAAGGTCTTGCAGGCCCGCGGCAAAAATAATAATTGCAATACCCGCCATCACGCCGCCGATCAGCGTTCCAAAAAATCGCAACACGCCGCGGCGGCCTGATCCACCAACTGTGGATTGCAGTACAAACACTGCGCCAATTGCGGCGGGTCCAATACCGCCTGGTAAAAATAACGCGCTCAGCACCAACGCCAAGCCAAGTCCAAGAACCGCCGCCGTTGAGGCAAGCGCCGCCGCCCTGTTGAAATGCGTCAGGGCGGCATCAATAGTGGGCGCTTGTCCCAATGGACTATTGGGTGGAAATCCAAGTGGAAGTGCCAACGCGCCCGAGGCAAATTTCGCTGGCAATATCTTTTGCGTCAATACGCCGCGAAACATTCCGCCGCTGCGGCGCGCATAGCCAGCGATGCTTAGTGTGAATTCATCCGCGCCCTCGCCAAGGCGCGCGATCAAGTCGTCGCCAAATGCAATCATGGCCTCCGCTTTCGCAACCAACACTTCCACTTCTTGCGAGCGATCACCCCATCGAGCCCAGTGGCGCATGTATGACAAGGCGCGCACGCTATTAAAAAAGTCCGCCATTTGCGGCGCTAAAACGCTTACTGCCGTGCGCGCGGATTCGCTGTGAAAACCCTCGCGCGCCAACGCCGTGAGATGCACCGTGGCCGAATCCGACAGCGACGCCACGCGCGTCAGTGGCACCAATTCTGGAAACGCGGAATCCTTGGTCGCGTAGGTTGCTATGGAATCCGACAACACCGTAATGTGCGCAAGCACCGACGGCGAAATAGTGTCCGCAAGTTTTTCAAGCGCGTCATCATCACCAACACCGGGGCGCGTGGCCGCCGCAATCATGCGCATGTTGGCGGACTGCTCCGCAAGCAAGCCATCAACCGCATAACGCATGCGCACCGATTCCGCGCCCGGAAACACAAATAGCGCGGCCAAATATGAAATCACAACGCCGCTTGAAACCCCGAGTACGGAAAATATGGCGACCACTTCAAAGTGCGCGGGATTTATGAGCGGCGTTGATAGCAGTGGAGCCAGTGTCCAAATAGCCACGCGCAAACCCGACGAACCCACTGGCAATAATTTCACCAAATACAAAAGCAACCAAATGCCCGCAAGAATTCCCAAGTACAACAACATGGGCGATTGCGCGAACGCCGCCACCAACATAATTGAGAACGCGCCGCACACCGCGCTTGTGAGAATGCGCCGCAGCAAAAGTTGCGGCGAATGCACCGTGCCCGGGACGCTTTCGGTCATGGCCGTGACTGGACACATGATGAACGCAGTATTTCCAACCAAAGCCACCAACACAATCCCCACAACCATGGCAATGGTGGCTCGTAATGTTGAACCTACGCGGCCAGGCGTTGGTGCAAGTTCCGCAATAAAAACTTGCCACCACGAACCAAGGTGCAGTATGCGCTCGGCGCCTGGCGCGATGATCTCGGTCGGCTTGGTGGCGGTATCCACGCATTAACTGTAAACTAAATTCTTCAATCTTCGCGCACAACATCAATATGAATTCCCATCAATTCAAGCGATTTTTTATCGCCACCACCTTGATCGCCACCGTATCGGCCATCTTCTTTTCCTGCGGCGGCCCACCAGCCGTACCAGTTCGTCCCAACACGGTGCCGGTGACCACAGCGCTTGTTACTACGGCAACCGTTCCCCAGAACCAAAGATATCCGGGTCTCGCTGTATCGCCGCGCATGATAAAAATAGACGCGCGCGTTGAGGGATTTTTGCTGAAGCAGGGCGCGCCTGATGGGTCGGTGACAAAGCCCGATCAGGTGATCTACCGAATTGATCCGCGTTCATTTGAGGCCACACTGACCGCGCAGGAAGGTTCGCTTGTGCAAGCCATTGCCCAGCGCGATTATGCCCGCAAGGAAATGGAGCGTAACGCGCCGCTTGTGAAAACCGATGCCATTAGTCAACAAGACTTTGACAAATTAGTCGCTAGTTTTGAAACCGCTGAAGGTCAAGTCATCACCTCCCAGGCCAATGTTCTTTCGGCCAAGCTCAATCTTTCCTATTGCACCATGGTCAGCCCATTCACCGGCATATTGGGTGCAAGTAAATTCTTTGAGGGCGCGGTCGTTGGACAGATAAACACAACCAATCTCAACTCACTGGTGCAGATCGATCCTCTGTGGGCGGAGTTCAGTCCCTCCGCAACAGAATGGCCAAAATATGCGGCATTGATGGCTAAAGGACCGGTGTCAGCCACGGTGACATTTGACGGCAATAACAACATTAAAGCCAACGGGAAAATTATTTTCGCCGACAATCAGGTTTCAACCTCCACTGGAACTTTAATGTTGCGCGTGGAGTTCACCAATCCAAATCTCATCTTTCGTCCAGGCGTGTATGTACAAGTAGATGTCTTCCTTGGTGAGGAGCCCAATGTGTTAGTGGTTCCGCAGGACGCCGTATTCGCGCGCGAAACCAATTTATATGTATGGCGAGTGAAAGCGGATGACACGGTGGAGACTGTTCAGGTGAAAATAATTAAAAAATTCGGTGACATGATCTCGCTTTCCGATGGTGTCAAATTGGGAGATCGAATTGTCGTGGACGGTATTCAGCGACTGAAGCCTGGAGCCAAGATTTCCGATGTGACACAAGTTCCCAAGCCCCCAGAAACAACCGCAATCGAGCCAACCAGTGCCTCCGCAAACGCGCCTGGACCAACCAAGATCAGCGAGCCTGCGAAAAAGTAAATACCCAAACCAGCTCCACCATGGTTCGTTTCTTCATCCACCGCCCAATTTTCGCCAGTGTCATAGCGATCATTACCGCACTGACCGGCGCTATTGCCATGTTTGTACTGCCTATTTCGCAGTTTCCAAACATTGTTCCGCCCACGGTTCAGGTTTCCGCCAACTACAACGGCGCGGACGCAATTTCCGTAGCGAACTCGGTCACCATGCCCTTGGAGCAGCAAATCAACGGCGCGGAAGGCATGATTTATTTGTCCTCCAACAGCACCAACAATGGACAAAGCGTTATCACGGTGACGTTTCAAGTTGGTTATGACTTGAATACCGGCGCGGTTGATGTTCTCAACCGAGTGCAAACCGCCACCGCTCAACTTCCGCAACAGGTGCAACAGCTTGGCGTCACTATTACCAAGCAGTCAACCAACATGACATTGGTGGTTTCACTCTCCTCGAGCGACGGCACTTACGACAGCAAGTTTCTTTCCAACTACGCCAACATTGTGGTGCAACCCGTGTTGGCGCGCGTGAGTGGCGTGGGCACCATCAACATCTTTGGTTTACTGGAATATTCCATGCGCATATGGCTAGATCCATTGCGCATGACCGCACTTGGTATTTCAACCGACGATGTCAGCGCCGCGATCAAAGATCAAAATCAACAAGCGTCCATTGGAAGCATTGGAGCCAGTCCAACCACTGGTAATACCGCCTTTGATTTGACAATGATCACCAAAGGTCGCTTAATGAGCGAAGAGGAATTTGGCGACATTATTGTTCGCAGCGGCCCCAATGGCGCCGTGGTTCGCATACGCGATGTTGGCCGCACGGAATTGGGCGCCTATCAATACGACACCACAAGCACAAAAAACGGCAAAAGCACGGGCACAATCAGCGTGTATCAGTTGCCAACCGCCAACGCTTATGCCGTGGTTGAAGGCGTGAAGGCGCAGATGAAACGCATTGAGTCGCTGTTGCCGCCGGGTGTGACTTGGGAGGTCACCTACGACAGCACCGCGTTTGTGTCGGCCTCCATTCAGGATTTAGTCAAAACACTCATCGAAGCTGGCTTGTTGGTTCTGCTTGTCATCTTTGTCTTCTTGCAAAGTTGGCGCGCCACGCTTATTCCCATGATCGCAATTCCGGTTTCAATCATTGGAACATTTGCCATCATGATGGCGGCAGGTTTCACCATTAACACGCTGACCTTGCTTGGTCTTGTACTTGCGATTGGTCTGGTGGTGGATGATTCAATTATTGTGGTTGAGAATGTGTATCGCCAACTTGAGCTTGGCGCGCCCAACGGAAAAATTGCCGCCGAGCGCGCCATGAAAGAAGTGGCTGGACCGATCGTGGCCACCAGTTCCGTGTTGCTTGCGGTGTTTGTTCCCGCGGCCATGATGCCGGGAATTACGGGCCAGCTGTACAACCAATTCGCGCTCACTATTGCGTTCAGTATTGTGCTCAGCATGATCAATTCGCTCACGCTTTCGCCGGCATTGTGCGGTGTTTTTCTGCAAAAGCAACACAAAACCTCCTTCCGTCCATTCGTCATATTCAACGAGGGCTTTGATTATTTCACTGGCCGCTACTCCACCTTTGTGCGTTGGCTTTCCCATCATTGGTATGTCATCGCCGCAACATTTGTCTTAGGCGCATTGGGTGTGGTTTATTTACTGGAACGAACTCCAACCGCCTTCATACCAAACGAGGATCAGGGGTATTACTATGTGGGCATGACATTGCCGTCGGGTTCCAGTTTGGAAAGAACCGAGGCCGTGAGCGCCAAAGTGTTGGAAATTGTCAAGCGTGATCCATCGGTGGTAGACGTCATTCAAATCAACGGATTCAACTTTCTCACATCGGTTGCCACAACCAACTCGGGTTTCATCATTGTCATCTTGAAGCCGTGGGATGAACGAAATCCAATCACGCAAAATGCGCGGGTGATTATCACAAGTGTGCTCCCGGAACTTTTCAAAATTCCCGAGGCCACAGTGTTTGCGTTTCCACCGCCGCCTATTCCAGGTCTTGGCGCCGTTGCGGGGTGGCAGTTGCAACTTGAGGATGTCAATGGAATCGGCTACCCATTGCTTTCAAGCGCCGCCGCGAATTTTACGGCCGAACTTGAGAAACGCCCTGAAATCGAAAACTTAAGTTCACCATTTCAAGATCAAGTTCCAATTTTGCGGCTCACCATAGATCGCACCAAGGCCATGAATTATGGCTTGGCCATGAGCGACGTGTTCAACACGCTTGGCCAAACAATAGGCCAAGCATTTGTGAACAACTTCAATGAGTTCAACCAGGTATACAATGTCATGATTCAGGCGGATGCCTCGCAGCGCATGAATTTATCCGATGTGATCAAGCTCTATGTCAAAAACAAAGATGGTGGAATGGTTCCACTCACTTCGTTCATCAATTTTTCGGTGGAGGTTGGAACCGACAATGCCACGCGGTACAACATGTACAACACCATTCAGATCAACGGAGCAACCGGACCGGGCTATGGTTCGGGTGATTCCATCAAAGCCGTTGAAGAGGTGGCCGCGGCAACGCTGCCGGATGGCGTGACCTATGAGTGGACTGGAACCACCTACCAGCAAATTGAATCGGGAGCGTATGCCCCGTTTGTTTTTGCCCTGGCGCTGTTGGCGGTGTTCTTGCTGTTGGCCGCGCTGTATGAAAGTTGGGTTTTGCCTCTGAATGTTCTGCTTGCCGTCACCTTCGCGGTGCTGGGCGCGTTGTTGTTCATGCACCTTCGCAGTAAGCCGCTGGATGTCTACGCCCAAATTGGTTTGGTCATGTTGGTTGGTTTGGCGGCAAAGAACGCAATTCTCATTGTTGAATTTGCAAAGAGCAGATACGACGGCGGTGAGGAAATTATTGACGCCGCCGTGAACGCATCGCATCAGCGCTTGCGCCCAATTTTAATGACCGCCATTGCGTTCATGCTTGGCGTGTTGCCGCTGGTCATTGCCACTGGCGCGGGCGCAAACAGCCGCCAGTCGATTGGAACCACGGTGCTGGGTGGCATGATCGGTTCAAGCACCATGGATCAATTGGTGGTGCCAGTGTTCTTTGTCATGATTCTCAGTTTGTTAGCGCGCTTTGGCGCAAAGCGTCCACCCGTAAAGCATGCAGGAGCGGGCGCCGAGGCAGCCGCCATGGGTGACCCGGCGCCAAAGCCGCCAACGCAAAACTGATCGCTTAAATTGTGAAGCGTGAAACTTCAACCTTCAGGTTGCCTACTGCCTCAAGCAAAAGGCTGGTGGCGCTGTTGAAATTATTCAATGAATCCGCCGTCTGATTCGCGCCTTGTGCAAGGTGCATCATGGCCTGGCGAATTTGATCCGCTCCCTGCGATTGTGCGGACATGCCTTGCGCAACTTCTCCAAATCGGCTGGAAATATTTTGCACCGCGGAAATAATCTCGCTAAGTTTGTTGGACACTTCGCCAATTTCGCGCACGCCGCCGCGCACTTGCCCCGCAAAGTTGGACATCTCTTTCACGCCGGCGGAAACACTGGTCTGCATTTCATTCACCATGCGCTCAATGTCCACAGCCGCGGTTCCCGTTTGATCGGCAAGGCGGGAAATTTCGCTGGCAACAACCAGAAAGCCCAGTCCATGTTTACCGGCTTTTTCAGCCTCAATAGCGGCATTTATGGAAAGCAAGTTGGTCTGGTCGGCCACCTTGGCCATGGTGCTTACCACCACATTAATTTTTGTGGTGCGCTCGTGAATAATGGCAAGTTTTTCACCAAACGACGCCGTGGTGGTTTCAAGTTGGCGCATGGTGGACTGCATTTTAATTAGGTTTGCGCTGCTTTCTTGCGCCTTCAATCCGGTGCTTGCCGCAACGGCATTCACATCCTCCATGGTGTGCGCAAGTTCCTGGCTGGTGGCGGAAATTTGCTTCACCGACGCCACGGCCTGGCTGGTGGACGATCCATATTGCGCCACCACTTGTTGCTGCTCGGCGCTGTTGGCTTGCATGGTTGTGGCAATATCAATCAGCGTGGCTGATGAAACTTGAATGCTGGCAATGAGCGTTCGCAAATCGTAGGTCATGATCTGAATGGAGGTCAGCAGGACGCCCGTCTCATCATCGCTGGTCTCATTAATACTGGTGCGCAAATCACCCGCGGCAACCAGTTTGGCCACCCGCACCGCGGCGCGGATTGGGTTGGAAATACTGCGCGCAACAATTAACGCCGTCACAATGACTCCAAGAACAATGACCAGCGAAATTCCCAGAATTAGATTGCGTTGAAAGCTCAACAGCGCGTACGCCTCGCTGGTATCTTGTTTCACGGTCATTCCCCAGCGGTAACTTGGTAAATAGCACCACGCGGCAACGACATTTTCACCGCGGTAATCCAAAGCATTCCCAAAGCCTCGGTTTCCATTCGCCGCCAATTTTGCGGCGGTGGATTTGTTCACGCCGGCCAAAATCTTCAACTTAAATGCGGCGTCGGGATTGTGACGCAGTGGAATGGTTACAAGCATGTCTTCCCCATCTTTCTGACTTGTGACAATTTCTCCAGTATCACCTAGTCCGCTTAAATCAGAAAGCAAATGCCATACGCGCTGGGCGTCAAAGCCTATGGCAAGTACGCCAATCACCTTTCCGTTTTCAATCACGGGACTGGTTGCAAACGCAACCGGCACGCTTGCGCCGGCATAAATTTGAAACCCGCAAAGATTGGATTGCATCAGTGTCTGCGAGCGATCAAAGCCCACCGCAAGCTCGCTTGTGGCTAGCTCGCCCGCAAACAGGGATGTCCCCGCGCCAAACAAGCCATCCATTGAGAATAAAATGGTGCCCGCATTGTCAACCAGAAGCACTTGGGAAATACCAGAGGATTTGGCAAAGTCTGAAAGCGTCTTGGCAAAATCTTGTTGATTAACATTCTCATTGGTTATGCGCTGCGAATTTAATTGTTTACCCGCATTATTTTTTTGCATTGCGGGCGCATTTTGAGCCGTAAGTTCTTGAATTCCACGAATGGTGCTTGACCCGCGCGACAGCACCGTGACATCTTGAATGCGTTCCGCGGCGTAGATTTCCAGTTCATCGGCCTTGGTGGCCATGATTTGAACCAGGTTGTTGCGCACGGCATCTTCTAACGAACGATTGGCCATGCGCGTGATAATCATGGTCAGGATTGCGCAGGGAACAAGTGAAATTATTAGAAACCAAAACAGCAATCGGGCGGCAATAGTGCGCTGTTTCATTGATACGCTCCCGCCTTGGCGGGCGCCGCCCATTTACCGCCCCATTGTTGATACAGGTTTTGTATAAACGCATTCCACTCCTCGCGCGAACGCGAAATTGGAAATGGAACTGGACGCACGGCCGTGTTACTGTTCCACACAATGTCAAACTGGCCATCTTTGCGAATGCGACCAATGGAAACCGGTAACCAAGTGTGTTGCGTTTCAGAATCAACCGCAACAACGCCTTCGGCGGCCCTTAGGCTTTGATGGCGAAGTGCGTATCGAACCTGACGCACATCGGTCCGTCCATTTTCAACAACGGCCTGCGCCCACAACATCACGCCGCAGTATGCCGCATTCATCACATCTGAAAATGGCCGATCTTTTCCAAAGCGAGCTTTGAACGCCTCCACAAGCGCGGCATTTTCTGGGCTGTCCATGCTTTGAAAATAATTCCATGCGGCGTAATTGCCGGCAAAGTCGTCGCGTGAAACGGCGCTGAGTTCGTTTTCACCAAGCGCAAATGTAAGCACCGGCGTTTGCTCTGGACGAATACCGGCGGCGCGCAACTTTTGCGCAAACGCAATCGCCGAGTCGCCCACAACAGAGCTCAGTACAACATCAGGTTTGGTGGACACAACCGCGCGCACGGCTGCGTCCACATCTACACTGCCAAATGGGATGTAAACCTCTCCCACCAAGTCATCGCCGAAGCCTTTCAGTTGATCCGCAATGATGGCGTTTACGCAGTGCGGCCAGATATAGTCAGAGCCAACCAAAAAGTATCGGCGCGCGCCAAGTTTGGAGTGGCACCAACTCACCGCGGGAGTAATCTGCTGATTGGCCGTCGCGCCAACATAAACAATGTTGGGCGATTGCTCCAAACCCTCATAAGCCATCGGATACACCAGAAGATGGTCGTTGCTTTCAAACACAGGCAGCACGCTTTTACGGCTGGCGCTTGTCCAGCAACCAAAGACCGCGCACACCTTGTCATCACGGATCAATTTCTCGGCTTGTTTGGCAAAAGTTGCGGGGTCGGAGGCGCCGTCTGCAATCACCCACTCAACCGGTCTACCAAGCAAGCCGCCCGATGCGTTGATTTGTTCCAGCGCAAGAACCTCCGCGTCAATCATGGACTTTTCACTGATCGCCATGAACCCGGTTTGCGAATGAAGAATGCCAACCACAATCGGCGAGCGATCCACAAACACGCGGTCAACGGCGAACAAGCACAGTGCGCCTAGAGCGATGAAAATAATCCAAGCCAAGGCGCCGCGACCGCGCCGCGTGGCAAGCCTAAAAAATCGATTTGTAGTTTCAGGGCTTTCAGAAGTTGAGTATGAATTTTGAGCCATATTTTTAAATGCATGGTAACGAAAAACCGTTATGAGTTCGAGGGTTGGCGTGTCAAATGAACTTCGCAACATCAATTCAAGCGCTCTTTGTGTTTATGCTTGCGGCGTGGCTGGCACAAAAAAATTCAAACAAGTTTCAGCAACGCCGCGGCGCACGAGCGTGTTCGCAAGTTCGGCGTCAATTACGCCGCCTCTCACGCTTGCCGACATGGCGAATGTCGGACCAGCCACGCTGGGTGATTTGAAATTGCTTGGCATACAACGCGTGGCGCACCTTGCAAAGTTGCAACCAAGCGACGCGTTTGTGCTGTGGCGCAAACTTGGCCGGCTCACAGGTGGTTTGCACGACCCATGCGTGATCGATGTGTTCATGTCCGTGATTTCGCAAGCGCACGGCAATAACCCTTGCCCTTGGTGGCACTTCACAAAGCAACGCAAGGCAATGATGGCGGCGCATGCAAAGCATTGACAGTTTTATTTGAAACCGTAGGTGCGCGTTACCGCGCCCACACATGCGCCAACGCGCGGTCAATTTGCGCAGCCCATCCGCGATTAGCGGCGGGACTTGCCGGACTTGGGTGCAATACTTGCAGAGCGTTTGGAAGCGCGGACAGAAATTGTCGGTTGGTTTTTAAGTTGGGCTTCGGCTTCGGCTTCGGCTTCGCTTGCGCCGCAATCGCATCCGCTTCAACCGCCGCGCGCATCGCATTCATCACAAGTTGCGCGCGCTTGGCGGCGAACGCGCCAAAGCCAACAACATTCGCGGGCTGTAGCGCGGTAATCGCGGCGGCTAGCGCCTCATCGCACGCGGCGCAAAGTTCGCGCGCCATTTTTGCGTTGCGACCGCCGCGCGGCAATTTGTCGGGCGTTAGGTTTGCACCCGACTTTGACATGAACGCCAGCGGACACCAATTCCATATGAACGCGTGTTGAAAAAATTTCGCGCGCGTGCCAAAGCGTTCGCACGCCCAACTCCACACGCGCGAGCCGCTAACTTCACTCCGCTGGCACGCAAATCCAAGCACGGGCCGCTTGGCATGCATGTGCGCCGGCGCGCCAATGCGCGCAGCGCGTTCGTCAATGCCAAGAAAATCTTTTACCGCCGCAACTTCGCCAAATGGAACGCCGGTCTGCGCCATGCCAAATGGACCGGGGTTCATTCCCACAAACAACACGCGCGGGGCTGGTTGCGCCATGCGCAAGTACGCGCGGTGCGCTTGCCAGGCGTAGTCAAGCGGGTTGTATGTAAATGCAACGGGCGCGCCAAAGTGAACGCTAGCGCAGTGGTCCCGCAATGTTGCGGCGGAGCGCTCAAGCAGCGCGATTGTTTGCGCCACGCTTGGCGCAGCCGTTGCGGCGAATGACTCCGATGCCGCCAGGGAATCAGGCGCCACGAATGAGCGAGTCGCTTTCACTTTGGACATTATTCGCGGCATATATAAATAGTACGGGCGGGGGATTGGTGGTGAATGCGCAAATTCGTGCGCGGCCATATTGAAATACCATTACAGCGTGGCAAATAAAACACTTGATCCCGCATTAGTGCTACTAGAGCGCGTGCAAAATCTTTTGCGTGACAGCAGTTATACAACCACCTACAAATTTGCCCTGCTGCGCACGCTGTGTGATCTTGCCATTGAACTGCCAGACAACACCACAAACATTGCGCTGCAAACTATTGCGGAGCGTTTCATCCATTTATATTGGCGGCAGGTGCAGCCGTTCACGCCACCACATCAAGACATATGCCTGAGTATAAATCAGGGATCAGCCACAATTCTCAAGCTGGTCCAAAAGTATGTTCACGATTGCGATGGGCGCTTCAGCAACGCGGCCCACCATAATCGCATACGAAGTTATTCCAAAAATGTCGCGGCGCAACTGAAGCGTTATGTGGTGCCCTTACTTCAGGGGAAAAATGAATTTTTATATTCTTGGAAGCCTGGCCAAGACAGTCTTCAACTTTTCCCAGGCGTTCTTGCAACACTGCGCCGCTTTCACGCTTTGTTGTGCGACTTAATCGATGGCGCGTGGACGCGTTGGGTGGAGCGGCGCAATGTTCAAGTGCGCAACAGCGACGCTTTGCGCAAGCATTTGTTTGGCTTTGAGCGTGAAAATATAGAGAGCGTTCGCGAGCCACTTATTGAATTGCAGAAGGGTTTGTGTTTCTACAGCGGTGAAAAATTGCGCAGGGGCGAGCGCGCCAATCATATTGACCACTTCATTCCGTGGAGTCTGGCGCGTCACGAGTCTCTGGGCAATTTGGTGGTGTGTGGTTCCAAAGTAAATTTAAAATGGAGCGACACATTAAAGCCCGCCCGGTATCGCGCTCTATGGGAACGCCGCAATGAAAAGCAAGCACCGCGCCTGAAGGAAATCGCGCACGAGAGCGGCTTGCGCTGGGACCCAAAGGCCACGCACGCAATTGCCAACTGGGCCTATGCAAGCGCGGGTTAGGAGTTTCTGCCGCCAGCGCGCACGCCCCATGAGCAGCGCTGGCTTAGAAATAAGTAAACAAAATTTCAAATTGAATCTTTGAAATATTCTTCAAGCCGTGCTTTTGAAATAAAATCCACAGTATGAACGCAACATTCTGACAGGCACAAAGAAGCAAGTCAATGATTGATCAAGCCCGCCAATCTCCCAGCCCAGTCTTGTCTAGTATGCAAGTACTTCCGTCAAAGCGAGTTTGAATCGTTGCCAGCATCGCGCCAGTAAAAACCTATTTCCGAAGTTCACCCATGCAAAATCGAACACCGACTAAAAAACTCGAGTCACTTCTTGGGCTCAGCCACACGCTTACCAGCGCGGTGCTTGCGGGGCTTGATGGTCTGGCGATAGAGATTCAGGCCCGCGCCATGGAAGTCAAATCGAGGCCTAGCTCTTGGTCAAATGTAACCAAAATTAGCGGCATGCCCCGCGGCGCAGTCGATGAGGCGCTGGATCGAATCAGCGGCGCATTTCGAGCGGCGGGTATACCGAATCCGCAAGTTGAAATACTAATTAATCTCACGCCTCCAGATGTTCCAAAGGATGGAACATGGCTTGATGTTGCTCTGGCAATTATAATGATGCAGGCGGCAGGTTTATTGCCGGACCTTACTGAAACCAAAGAAGGCCAATTTATAATCGTTGGAGAACTTGGTATACATGGCGAAATCCGCCGCGTGCCCGGCGTGTTGTCGCTGGCATATATGGCAAAGCCGGGGCAGAAATTGATCGTGCCCGCGGGCAACGAAAAGGAGACGGCTTTAATTCTCAAAGATGGAAATCATCAAGGCTGTGGCGTATTTGCCGTGGAGAATCTTTCGCAAGTGGTGGAGTTCTTCGCGGGCACTCGCAAGCTTGAGAATGCTTTGAAGGAGCGCATTGTTTTTGAAAGCGTGGTTGAGAAGTCCGTCGACTTTGGCAAGATTCGCGGGCAAGAACTGGCGAAAGAGGCGGCGCTGATTTGCGCAGCGGGCGGGCACAACCTGCTTTTGATTGGTCCGCCTGGCGAGGGCAAGTCGTTGCTTGCCAGCGCGTTGCCAGGAATACTGCCGCGCCTGACCGACGCGGAAAAGGTGGAGCTGACGCGCATTTATTCCGCGTCGGGCGCGCTTGATCGCGATGGTCAAGCCGTCACTCGCAGGCCCATGCGCTCCGTGCATCACACCGCGTCAAAGCAGGCGATTGTGGGCGGGGGTTCTGGTGTTCCGCGACCTGGCGAAATTACAATGGCGCATCTTGGCGTGCTTTTCTTGGACGAAATCGCCGAGTTTACTTCCGCCACTCTGGAATCTGTTCGTCAGCCGCTGGAATCTGGTGAAATCACCATCAATCGAGTGGGTGGAAGTTTTAACTTTCCTTGTCGCTTCACGCTTGTTGCGGCAATGAATCCTTGTCCGTGTGGTTACTTCGGCACTGACAGATGTCGATGCACGAAAGCCGATGTAAAGAAATACCAGTCGAAGATTAGTGGTCCCATCTCCGACAGAATTGATCTTCAAGTGACTCTGCGTCCGCTTACAACTGATCAGCGATTTGCGCCAACAGAGGACGAGCAGTCGCCCAAGTTGCGCGCCAAAGTGGAGATGGCGCGCCAGCGTCAAATTGCGCGATTCGCCGGCAAAGATATTGCGCATAACGCGGCCATTCCTGGCGGCGCGGTCATGGAATACTGCCGATTTTCACCGCAGGCCATGGAGCATTATAAAAAAGTCATTGATACAAATGTGCTGACCACGCGATCGATGGACAGGTTAGCCAAGGTTGCGCGCACGGTTGCTGATCTTGCGGAACACGACACCGTTGAGCCAGAACATATTGATTCCGCGTGTCGGTTTGTGATTGGTGGGATGTTGAGGGAGAATTTTTGAGGGTGGTTTTGTAAAGACGGTGGGGGGAGGAGGTGGGGGGAGATTCGGTTTGGGAAATTTGATAAGACTCTTTTCAAATAGAGTGATTCGTAAGAGTTATTTTAAGTATTTATAAAAGCGATCATATTTATAAAGCTTTAAGTTCATATTTTATACAAAAGCAAAGACATCCTTCGCACAGCCGCGACGCTGCGTAAATTTCAAAGCACAAAAAACAATTTTATGTTTCTAAATTAGTATGTCCTGATGCTAAAACTCGAAGACCTCCGGCCCAACGCTTCCGTACGTGGCATATTGTCCGATGCAGTAGTTGATGTGGTCAGTGTTCAGTGGCATGGATCCGATGCACTTACGTTGCTTTATCGGGGAACAAGCGGTGTTGACGAGGAAATCCTGTATCGCCACGATGAACCTCGCCTTTCAATCGTCGAAGCAGGTCGCCCGTGGAGCTTTGATGGCAACGGCGCCGATTTCCGTTTAGTTGCTGAAGCGCATCGCATCAAATTGGCGCATCTGTTTGATCCAATTCTTGCAGTCCACACATCACTTGTTGATCCATATCCCCACCAGATCACGGCTGTCTACGACATCATGCTGGCGCGGCAACCGCTGCGCTTCTTGCTTGCTGATGATCCCGGCGCAGGTAAGACCATTATGGCAGGTCTTCTTATTAAGGAACTCATCACGCGTGGGGATCTAAAGCGTTGTCTCATTGTGTGCCCCGGAAATTTGACAGAGCAATGGCAAGAAGAACTTCAAAAAAAGTTTCAGCTTCCGTTTGAGATTCTTACAAATGAAAAATTTGAAGCCTCTGGATCGGGCAATTGGTTCCTTGAACACAACTTAGTCATCGCGCGTTTGGACAAATTGAAGCAGAACGAAGAGGTGCAACGAAAGCTCGAGAACCCAGACTGTCGTTACGACCTCATTATCTTTGACGAAGCCCATAAATGCTCCGCAAGTTTCTTTGGTGGCGAGGTGAAGTACACAAAGCGCTATCTCATTGCACAAAAACTCTCAGGCATCACGCGACACTTCCTGCTTATGACGGCAACTCCACACAACGGCAAGCAGGAAGATTTCCAGCTATTCCTTGCACTTATTGATGGAGATCGTTTCGAAGGGAAGTTTCGCGACGGAGTCCATCAAGAAGATGTTTCCGACCTTATGCGCCGTATGGTCAAAGAGAACCTGCTGAAGTTCGATGGCAAACCCCTATTCCCAGAGCGCATTGCTCGCACGCTCTCATTCAAATTCTCTGACGCAGAGGCCACCCTCTATAAAAATGTCACAGATTATGTCCGGACTGAGTTTGATCGGGTCAAAAAACTCGAGAACGATAAGCGTGTGGGTACTGTTGGATTCGCACTAACAGTTTTGCAGCGGCGCCTTGCATCATCCCCAGAAGCTATTTATTCATCACTCAAACGTCGCCACGACAAATTGGAGTCACGTAAGCGCGAGCTTGAACTTCTTCAACGCGGAGCGACAATTTCCAACGTAATCGTTGGCAAGACTCTCGATAGCGACGACATTGATGACCTTGATGAAGCGCCAGAAGACGAAGTTGAAATTGCAGAAGAGCAAATTCTTGACCAGGCAACAGCTGCAAGCACGATCGCGGAACTGTCACTAGAAATTGAAACACTTGCACGGCTTACTGAAGCAGCAGCTGTGGTGAAACGCAGCGGCCAAGATACAAAGTGGCGTGAACTTTCAAACTTACTTGGATGGATATTTTCTTCAGCACCAATAAAGAGCAACCCAACCCAGCCCTCGGCTGAACAAAGTACTTCAGCGCCCAATCCATCGCCAGGACAGAAGATTGTCATCTTTACTGAGCACCGTGACACACTCAATTATTTACAACGGCAGATTCAAACGTTACTTGGTCGGCCAGACGCGGTTGTCGTCATTCATGGAGCAATGGGGCGTGAAGAACGTGGTAAAGCGCAGCAGAGCTTTCTTCATAATCCAACAGTGCAAGTTTTGCTTGCAACAGATGCAGCAGGCGAAGGCATCAATTTGCAGCGTGCGCATTTGATGGTGAACTATGATTTGCCGTGGAATCCCAACAGGCTTGAACAGAGATTTGGACGCATTCACCGAATCGGACAAACCGAAGTTTGTCATCTTTGGAATCTTGTCGCAGGTGAGACCCGCGAGGGCGATGTTTACAAGACGTTGCTGGAGAAGCTCGAAGAAGCGCGCGGCACTCTTGGTGGCCAAGTTTTTGATGTTCTTGGCAAACTACAATTTATGGACGAAGGCGAATCGATTTCGCTGAAAGATCTCTTGATTAAAGCGGTTTGTTACGGTAACCAACCCGAGGTTCGTGCTCGTTTAGATCAAGTTGTCCGTGATGGTGTCAATCAGTCGCGTCTGCAAGAGTTAATGGATGATCATGCTCTTGGCCATGAAGTCATGAATGCATCCACAGTACAAAAGATCCGTGAAGATATGGACCGCGCCGAAGCTCGGCGCTTGCAACCGCACTTTATAGAGTCATTTTTCCGTGAAGCCTTTGAGCGTCTCGGCGGAACCCTGCATCAGCGAGAGTCGGGCCGATTTGAGATTACGAATGTTCCTGCACCAATTCGAAATCGTGATCGACAGATTGGCGTTGGCGATGCAGTGCAGCCTAGGTATGAGCGGATTGTGTTCGAAAAGAAGTTGATAGCACCAGCTGGTCAACCATACGCAGCATTTGTTTGTCCCGGAAATCCGTTGCTAGATGCCACGCTCGACCTGACTCTGGAGCGACATCGCGATTTGTTAAAGCGGGGGACCGTGCTTGTAGACGAGCGTGATTTGGGCACTTTACCGCGAGTTCTTTTTTTCATTGAGCACGCAATCCAAGATGCCAGCATGACACCGTCTGGTGAGCGTCGGACAATTTCTCGTCGCATGCTTTATGTAGAGATTGATGGCGCAGGGACGGCGCGGCATTTACACTATGCGCCTTATCTTGACTATCGGCCACTTGCGGCAACTGAGCCAACAATCGATATGCTATTGGCCCGCTCGGAGTGCGCTTGGATTACGCGCAACTTTGAAAAAACAGCGCTTGATTACGCCATTGCATCAGTCGTGCCAGATCATGTCACAGGAGTTCGTGATCGCCGCCTTCGCTGGATTGAAAAGACTCGCGCGGCAGTGAAGGACCGTTTGATAAAGGAAATCAATCATTGGGATTATCGGGCGCAAGAATTACAAGCCAAAGAGCATGCTGGAAAGCCTGGTGCGCGACTGAACTCTGGCGAAGCACGCAAGCGTGCGGATGATCTCTCTGGTCGAATGAAAAAAAGGCTTGGCGAACTTGATCGCGAGGCTCAGATTTCTGCCCAAGCCCCCGTTGTCATTGGCGGTTTAGTGGTTATTCCTGCTGGATTACTGGCGTTAATGGAAGGAAAGCCATCGTCAATAGCAGTATCACCAAAAGACACTCAAGCATCTGCTGCCCGAGCTCGAGCTGCCGTGATGCAGGTTGAGCGAGGTCTTGGTTTCATTCCAATTGATCGAGAGTTCGAAAAACTGGGCTATGACATTGAGAGCAAGGACCCCGCAACTGGGCTCTTTAGATTTATTGAAGTGAAGGGGCGCCTCGCTGGAGGGGACACCATTACTGTTACCAAGAACGAAATTCTTTATTCCTTTAATGAGCCAGATCAATTCATCTTGGCCATAGTTGCCTTCGACGATGAACAAACTCATCGGGTTCGATATCTGCGCCGTCCCTTTGAAGGAAGCGGCATTACAGCAGGCTTTAATGGCGCAAGTATTAATTTTCCAATGTCTGAATTACTCGAGCGCGCAAAGGATCCATCATGAATCTCTTTGAAGACACGAATCCGAGAGCTCTTAAGGAATTACTATCGGAAATCCACAATCGGTCTACAGTCCTTCCCGACTTCCAGCGCGACTTTGTGTGGGAGCCTGGCGCAACGCAAGAATTAATCCTTTCTATTGCCAACAACTATCCGGCCGGCAGCATTCTGCGAGTGCGCGACGCTAAGCGAGTCTTTGCGGCGCGTGAGTTCGAAGGAGCGCCGGTTCTAAACGGAACCAAGCACACTTTTCTTGTGCTCGACGGTCAGCAGCGCCTGACTTCGCTTTACCAAGCTTTCTACGGTGTTGGGGATCATCGCTATTACATTGATTTACGTAAGCTCACTGACGGTGCTGATTTTGAGGAATCCATTTTTTACGTTCGTGCCACCACAAAGTGGGCGCGCGCCCGTGAGGACTTTGCTCTTCAAGCTAAAGAACTATTACTGCCGCTATCGATTCTGAAAGTTGGTTCCAACGGATTTGGTAAATGGAGTCGAAAAATTTCACGCCAGTTGGCCGATAAGGAACGTATAGCTTTAGAAGATGCTTTGGACAATGTTGAACAGAAATGGATTCACGTCATCGACGACTACCACTTCCCTGTCGTGACCCTCTCGGATCAGACCGAGCCCGACGCACTCTGCACGATTTTTGAAACCCTCAATCGAACCGGCGTAAAACTTAGCGTCTTCGAACTTCTCACAGCGCGATTTTGGCCACAGGACATCAAGTTACGGGCATTATGGGAGAAAGCGCTTGTTGACTATCCAATCATTGCTGAATTTGAAGTAGAGCCCTATTACATTTTGCAGGGAATTGCGCTTGCAAGCCGCAGGGCTCCATCATGTAAACGCCGCGAGGTTTTAAACACTGCGCCTGCTGATATCACAAAGTGGTGGGGTAAAGTTGTCACTGGGCTCGCGAACGGTCTAGAGATGCTTCGTGATGATTGCAAAGTGATGTTGCCAAAATGGTTGCCATATCAGACCGTATTGCCGCCGCTCGCAGCAGTGCTTGCACGCGTTGGCAAAGTCAAGACGGCCGAATCGGGCGCACACAGAGAAAAATTAAAGCGCTGGTTTTGGTGTGCGGTTTTTGGGAAGGTCTATGAAAGTTCGCCAAATAGCAAATCGGCAAAGGATGTACTTGAGATATCTGCATGGCTATTGGGTGGTGCATTACCTGAATCGGTTTCTTCATTTCGTTTTAACCCGCGAACATTGCGTGATGCGACTCCGCGCCAGCGAGCAATTTATCGCGGCGTAATCTGTTTGATCTTGGGTGGTGGAGCGCGTGACTTTCACACTCAGTCAATTATTACTGGCAAGCTGATGGCCCAAGAGGGAATTGATGATCACCATATTTTCCCCGCCGCGTATTTAGAACGCACTGGCGTTGCATCATCGCGTCAAAGAGATTGCGTACTTAATCGAACGCTTCTTGATCGCACCACCAATCAAATGATCAGTGATCGTGCACCATCAAAATATCTAAACGAAATTCGCAAGATCCAAGATTTCCCATTTGAGAAAGTGTTGTCATCACATGGACTTCCTACGGGTGAAAAATCACCTTTACTTCGCGATAATTTTGAAGAGTTCCTTGAATTGAGGCAGAAGTATTTGTGGGAGAAAATCCAGCAAGCAACTGGTGCGACAATTGCCACAGATCTTGAAATCGACGAGAATGATAAGATATGACCACAAAGAAACTCATCGAAGTCGCCCTGCCGCTCGAGGCGATCAACACTGCCTCGGCGCGCGAGAAGTCGATCCGGCACGGGCACCCGAGCACGCTGCACCTGTGGTGGGCGCGGCGGCCACTGGCGGCGGCGCGGGCAGTGATTTTTAGCCAGATGGTCGACGACCCCGCTTCACTGCCTGACCTCTTTCCCACCGAGAAAAAGCAACAGAAGGAGCGCGAGCGGCTCTTCCGCATCATCGAGGACCTGGTGCTGTGGGAGAACACCACCAACGAGACGGTGTTGCAGGCGGCGCGCGACGAGATATGGCAGAGCTGGCGGCGGGCCTGCGCCGAGAACGCCGACCATCCGCGGGCCAAGGAATTGTTCGACCGCAATAAGCTGCCCGCCTTCCACGACCCTTTCGCCGGTGGCGGGGCGCTGCCGCTGGAGGCGCAGCGGCTCGGGCTCGAGAGCTACGCCAGCGACCTGAACCCGGTGGCGGTGCTGATCAACAAGGCGATGATCGAGATTCCGCCCAAGTTTGCGGGCAAGCCGCCGGTGAACCCCGAG
>SXGQ01477233.1_pt1 | contig 130856 bp, 125 predicted proteins | sample 3178371 | NCBI WGS metagenome assembly SXGQ01 (sample SAMN11356859, study PRJNA531348) | freshwater metagenome | isolation source: freshwater sample F1-20 | place: China: Fuxian Lake, Yuxi | collected 2017-12-25 | reverse complement strand
CAACTCATCTCGAGCGATAGCGCTCTCCAAGGATCGTACTGCTGTGGTCCCAACGGCGATGACTCTCTGTGCTGTATCAACTTGCTGCATGACATGCTCTGAGACTGAGTAATACTCTGTATGCATTCTGTGGTTGAGAGGATCTTCCACCTGGATCGGTTGGAATGTGTCTAAGCCAACGACAAGTTCAACGTGTGCAATGTCAATTCCATTATCCGAGAGAGTCTGCAGAAGTTTGGTTGTGAAATGTAATCCAGCGGTTGGAGCCGCGGCAGAAGCAGGACGTTGAGAGTAAACAGTTTGGTAACGATCGCTTGAAGACAATGTGCTGGTGATGTAGGGAGGCAGTGGGATTTCACCGATTTTGTCAAGTAAGTCCAAGACGTCGCCAGCAAAAAACAGCTCCACAATAAAAGATTCTGAATCCTCTGCCCTTCCATGAAAAATGACTTCATCTCCAGACTGTGCATGATGCAGAACTTCGCCGTCCTTTAATCGTCCTCCTGGGCGGACAAGTGCTGTCCAGCGCGTGGACGAGGGATTCAAAGGATCGAGGAGTAGTACCTCAACGGCACCTCCGCTTGATCGTTGCAGATGCAATCTGCCAGGGATCACCCGTGTGTCATTAACAACCAACAAGTCGCCGGCTCGTAAATAGTCTGGTAAGTCATGCACATGACGATGTTCAACATTGAGTGAGCCAGAACGTCGGCCACAGTCAACAAGGAGGCGAGCACTATCTCTCGGTTCACTCGGTATCTGTGCGATGCGATCGAGGGGAAGCTCGTAATCAAAGTCTGAAAGCTTCATGACCCAACTTTAGGAAAACAAACCAGGTGACTGGGTGGGAGAAGTTAATCCGAGATGCTCCCAAGCCACCGGCATCGCCACCCGACCACGTGGGGTTCGAGCTATAAAACCCTTTTGAATGAGAAATGGTTCGTAGACATCTTCAAGGGTCTCTGGTTGCTCGCCGATACCGATTGCCAACGTGGAAAGTCCGACTGGACCTCCGTTGAACTGTTTGCACAGCGACGTCAAAATTGCGCGATCAACTTTGTCAAGGCCACAGTTGTCAACACCAAAGACCGCAAGACCTTCATCGGCGATGGCACCGTTAATCTTGCCATCGCTGCGTACCTCGGAGAAGTCACGGACTCGTCGTAGGAGCCTGTTGGCAATACGTGGTGTGCCGCGGCTTCGAGTGGCGATGAGTCGCGTTCCATCTTCATCAATAGACACATTGAGAATTCCGGCAGCTCGTCGGACAATAGCGTCAAGTTCGTTGTCGTCGTAGTAATCGAGACGAGCCACGAGACCGAAACGATCACGCAGTGGTCCGGTGATCATTCCAGTTCGCGTCGTAGCACCGACCAATGTAAATTTCGGAAGTGCCAAACGAATACTCGACGCCGCGGGCCCTTTGCCGACAACGATGTCAAGTTTAAAATCCTCCATCGCAGGATAAAGGATTTCTTCCACGACACGACTCAAGCGGTGAATTTCGTCAATGAATAAAACGTCTGAGGGCTCAAGTTTGGTCAATATCGCAGCCAGGTCCCCAGCCCTTTCCAAAGCGGGACCAGATGTGATGTGTAGGCGAACTCCCATTTCAGCAGCGATGATGCCCGACAAGGTTGTCTTGCCAAGTCCGGGAGGACCTGCGAAGAGAAGATGATCGGCGGCCTCACCGCGTTTGCGGGCTGCTTCAAGAACGATATTGAGTTTTTCTTTGAGTTCCCGTTGTCCAATAAATTCCTCAAGATGTTTTGGGCGCAATCCAAACTCATCGGACTCTTCAACAACATCACTGACCTGAGGATCGACGAACTCATCCCGCACGACGAACTCCTAACATTTGTAAAGCATCGCGCAGAAGGGTTTCGGCAACTTCTTGTGAAGGCAGTTCGCGCAAAACTTCACGAATCTCGCTTTCGGTATAACCCAGCCCAAGTAACGCCTCGCGGACATCAGAGACAACTGACGAACGACCTGAGTGACCAGTTGCAATATCATGTGAGAGAGGCAGTGATAAACGATTCTTTAGTTCAATCAGCAAACGTTCAGCAGTTTTTTTTCCGACACCGGGCACAAGAGTGAGTGCCGCAAGATCTCCGCTTGCTACGACCTCAAAAAGAGCGCTTGGTGCCAGAGTTCCAAGAATTGCCATTGCGAGAGATGGGCCAACACCATGAGTTCCAATAAGAATTTGGAAAGTCGATTTTTCATCCCGCGTGAGAAAACCAAAGAGAGTTTGGGAATCCTCGCGAATGTGATGATAAATAAATAAAAACACTGGTGACGTTGGTTCGAGTTCTGCCAACGTGCGAGGAATCACGGTCACCGAGTAGCCCACTCCGGCTACCTCAATTAATACCGACCCCTCGGGGTGACGTTCTAAAACCGAACCGCGCAAAGAGCCGATCATCTCACGCGGTCTTCCTGCTTCGAACCCGACCATGAATAGTCTCCGCACCCGCGGCAATGAGCTTTTGGTGCATAGGCGTCACCGCCAAGTGGCAAAGAGCTAGAGCAGCCGCGTCAGCTGCGTCTGCCGGCTGTGGCAAGGATGTCAGCCCCAAACGCATCTGAACCATTTTTTGAACCTGAATTTTGTCTGCCCCTCCCCAACCTGTGACAGTTTGCTTGACTTGGTTGGGGGTGTATTGCACAACGTCGCAGCCCGCGAGTGAGGCTAAAGCGAGGGTCAGACCACTGGCTTGCCCGACGCTCATGGCGGTGCGAACATTCACTTGAAAGAAAAGTTGCTCAACGACCACGGTCTGTGGGCGAAACTCACTGAGAAGTAAGGACAAATCGGCATGCAAACTCGCGAGGCGCTCAGGGAGAGGCGACGTCGCAGGAGTTCGCAGTACCCCCATGGAGACGCAATGCAACGATTGAGGACCCGAGGAATCAATCACTGCATAACCACAACGGGTCAGACCTGGGTCAATACCGAGGACCCGTTGGACCTCACTTGACCGCTCAGAGACCGTTGTGGATACGAACATGCGTACGATCCTAACCGATTGCCACGATGTCGTGCATGAATGTGAGAACATAGATTATGAGTCTGCGTGATAACCCAGTAAATGCTCGACGATCCTTCCCGAAAGCGTTCAAATACGTCTTGCCGTTCGGGATCACCCTGGCTGTATTGATGTCCAGTTGTGGCACTGGGGAGAGCTCTCAATCCGTTGTCTCCACGGCCGCTCCGCAAGACTCGACCTCCGTCCCCACGCAAGACCCGCCCACCTGCACCGAACCAGGTGTCCTAGCCTGCCTGCTGCCGTGGCCGAGTAATCGACTGACTGTGGCGGACTCCACCACGGTGACAGGATTACGTCTGTCAATTCCATCGGACGCGGTGCCGACGAATGTTGACGGCACCGCGATAGATGTCACAGACCAAAATCGTGCCGATGGCTTTTCACCACATTCATTTATCGTGTTTGAGGCGCCCGAGGTGGATCTACTAGGTAGCGGAGTTCCAGATTCCACGGATATCGGGCGCTCGCTAGAGGACTCAAACCCGATCCAAATTAAGGATACGCAAACAAATGAGAGATGGCCCTTTTGGGGCGAGCGCGATATCCAATCAGGTCTCGTCACTTTGCGTCCAGCCACAGCCTTCCTAGAGGGCCATACCTATGAGGTGACTCTTGGAACACTCGTGGATAGTTCGGGTAGTCCTGTCACTCTGCCAATGTCGCAATGGTCCTTCACAATCGCCAGTGAACAATCTTTAGCGGGTCGTCTTTTATACCAACGCGCTATTGCCTATGAACAAATCGGCGATGGTGCTCCATCCTTCAAGGTTGATTCTGTGACGCCCGGTGCTGTGCGGACCGTTGAAGGAACTTTTGATATTCCGAACTTTTTGTCTAATGACGGTTCACCTGGCGGTCATCTTTTATTTGATGATCTCGGAAATCCGATGATCAACGAGGAGTTCCCCAAGTATCCTGCTGCCTTTCGATGCGTCGTTCCCGATCAGGTCACTGCTCCCGTGCCCGCCATGTTGTACGGTCATGGACTCTTGGGTGATCGTGGTCAAGTGGATTTCTTCGGTACGTTCGCGGGGCAGGGTCTGATCACAGCATGCGCAGTTGATTGGTTGGGTATGGCAAGTGAAGATATTGTCACTGTCGCAGAGATTTTGGCTGATCTCAGTCGTTTCAATGAACAGGCAGATCGAATGCTGCAGGGTCTCATTGCTTTTCAATTACTTGGGCGGCTGACCAATAGTGCCGATGGTTTTGTGACCGATCCTGCCTTTCAAAATGCTGATGGCTCACCGATCATCGCCCAAGATTCCACGGTTTTTGTTGGTAACAGCCAAGGTGGCATTCTCGGAGGTGCCGCATCAGCGATATCGACCGAATGGAAGCGCGCCGTGTTTGGTGTGCCCGGAATGAACTATTCATTGCTACTGCCCCGTTCAAGCGATTGGCCACAATTCCAGGTCACATACGAGGCGGCATACACGAAAACTGAAGACCGCCTCATGGGTCTTGCGTTAATTCAACTGCTGTGGGATCGGGGAGAAAATGGTGGCTACGCGCAGCACCTCTCCAGCAATCCTTATGAGGGCTTTGAAGCCAAGGATGTGCTTTTGGTCGGTGCCTTTGGCGATCACCAAGTAGCGAACATATCGACTGAGATGTTGGCGCGCACGATTGGTGCCAAGGTGCACTCCCCAGCCCTACGAAATGGGCGGAGCTCCGATGTCGTGCCTTTGTGGGGTATTGACCCAATCACGTATCCCTATTCAGGAACGGCTTTGGTCATGTGGGATTACGGGACGCCCGCTCCACCGATTGGACCCCAGCCGCCCAGTGAGCCTGAATTCGGCCTTGACCCGCATGGCGCTGGAAGTGACGAAGCACTCGTACTTGCTCAGGCGCTCGGCTATCTCTTATCGGGGGGATTGGAGAATGTCTGTGGCGAAGGTCCGTGTATCGGAACACAAATTGATTCGCAATGAATCGGTCAGCTAATTGATTCCATAATTTCGTCACTGATATCGAAATTCGCATACACATCTTGAACATCATCGTTTTCTTCGAGTGCTTCAACAACTCTGATGATTTTGGCAGCAATGTCGGCGTCGGTGACAGCGATGGTGTTGGATGAAACCATTGTTGATTCTGCGGAGAGAACTTCAATACCGGCAGCTTGTAGGGCAGTTTTCACTTCGTAAACCACATTTGGTCCGCTGAGAATGCGCCAGGATTCGCCGTCTCGGCTGATGTCGTCCGCTCCAGCCTCAAGAGCGGCCATCATAATCTCGTCTTCAAGAGCGACCCCTGCAACATAGATAACCCCTCGTCGACTGAACTGCCAGCCAACAGCGCCCGGTTCTGCCATAGCGCCACCCAATTTAGAAAAAATGTTGCGTACATCGGCTCCAGTCCGATTGCGATTATTCGTTAATGTGTCGACCATCATCGCTACTCCGCCTGGGGCATATCCTTCATAGGTAATGGACTCATAGTTTTCGCCCTGAACATCGCCACTGCCTCTTTTAACGGCACGATCAATGGCATCGTTGGTCATCTGCCCTGCTTTTGCTTTTTGGATGACCGTTCGTAACGTTGCATTCGATGAAAGATCTGCGCCACCTTCGCGGGCCGCAACCTCAATTTGTCGAGCGATCTTGGCGAATAACTTTCCGCGTGCCTGATCCGCAGCACCCTTCTTATGCTTAATGGTCGCCCATTTTGAATGTCCGGACATGGTCTACCTCGGGTTCGTGACGGAGAAGTTCTCGACTATTGAAAGAAACATTTCATGGATCCGTAAGTCTGACACGAGTTCGGGATGAAATGAGCATGCCAATGCATGTGCCGAACGAACAAGAACAGGCCGATCGCCCCAGGAAGCCAAAACTTCAACATCAGGTCCAATGGCTTCAATGACGGGGGCACGAATAAACAGAGCGTGAAAGGGGGTATCAAATGAGGGCACGATGATGTCTTGCTCAAAGGAATCATTTTGGCGACCGTATCCATTGCGTCTCACATCGATCTTGAGTGCACCCAAAGAAATCTGATCGGTACGACCATCGAGAATCCTCTCCGCCAACACGATCATCCCCGCACATGTGCCGAACACTGGAAAACCATGTCGAAAAATGTCCTTCAACACCTCGCTTAACCCTGAAGCAACTAAAAGATTGCTCATCGTTGTGCTTTCCCCACCTGGGATCACAAGGCCTTGAATCCCATTCAGATCCTCGTGCGTACGAACCAGTTGAACCTCAGCGCCGCAATCTCGCAAAGCCTGAGCATGAGCCACAAACGCTCCTTGAAGCGCTAAAACTCCGATGTGTAATTTTGGTTTCACGCGAGACCTCAATAAGTCGAATGTATTACCAACCGCGTTCTGCGTAGCGCTGATTAATTTCGTCCATACCAATTCCGGTCATCGGGGCGCCGATACCCGTGCTCACCCTGGCTAACACATCGGCATCCATGAAATGTGTGGTCGCTTCAACAATCGCCTTGGCACGTAAGGCCGGGTTATCACTTTTGAAGATTCCCGAGCCAACGAAGACTGAACTTGCTCCCAGCTGCATGGCAAATGCTGCATCTGCTGGAGTGGCTAGACCCCCCGCACAAAATAGTGGCACAGGTAGTTGCCCAGTTTCAGCAATTTCTTGTACGAGCGATAGAGGGGCCTGCAAACGCTTTGCCCATTCAAACAATTCTGCAGAATCGGCTGTACCAATCTTTTTGATGTCGCCAAGAATTGATCGCAAATGTCGCACTGCTTCAACAACATTTCCTGTCCCAGCTTCACCTTTGGAGCGGATCATGGCTGCCCCTTCGCTGATGCGACGTAGCGCTTCACCCAAATTCGTGGCACCGCACACGAAAGGGGTTGTGAACTTGAATTTGTCTATGTGATGAGCCTCATCGGCTGGAGTGAGAACTTCACTTTCATCGATGAAGTCAACGCCGAGGGCTTGAAGAATCTGTGCCTCAACGAAATGACCGATACGCGCTTTAGCCATCACTGGGATCGTCACGGCTGCTTGGATCCCCTGAATCATTTCTGGGTCACTCATCCGTGCGACTCCCCCATCTCGGCGGATATCGGCGGGAACGCGCTCAAGGGCCATGACTGCACATGCCCCCGCATCCTCGGCGATTTTCGCTTGCTCGGGAGTGACGACGTCCATGATCACTCCACCTTTGAGCATTTCAGCTAAGCCCCTCTTCACGGGGAAAGAGCCAGTCACGGAGTTTGTCGAACTTGTTGCCATGCAGTCAGGCTAACGCTGAAGCGGCGAGAGTGGCGGTTCGAGAGAATGTGATCAGGGCCACGCCGTTGCGGCGAGGGACTCGCCGGCTGGCACGACGACGCCCTGTCCTTCACGTATCAATTCAACGAATGTGCGACCTGGAGTCAAAAGAATCGGCTCACCCATCTCATCGGTCAGAGTCCAAGGTGCCATTTTGTCGGCCCGTGTCCATGTTCCCTGTGCGATCTTGCCCTGTTGTAGGACCCACGCCACACCAGAACCAGTTGTTTGGGCTTCAGGGCTCTTTTTATTCGCCGAACTAATTTTGTACTCAACCGTGAGCACCACGAGATTTTCGGTAGTCACTTGTTCACCGTTGCTATCTACGTGGGCCTTGTCATCATGACGACGCGCAAATGCTCGCTTATCCACATCCCATTCCCAGGAGGCTTTCATGCTGCCGTCCATGCGGAGTTTGACACCCACGACATCAACCCCGCTGTTGGATGAAGGATCAGTGGAATACGAAAATTGCGGCGGCGGTGTACCACCACGACCAGCCGCTACCGTCCAGATGTCGCTGGTATTGGTATAGAGATTGTGCGGGGCTTTCTTGTCGTCGGAGCGGAAAAATCCGCTTCCCTCGCCCGCCGCTCGAGGGCTCATGCTGACGAAATTGGCCTTATTCACAGCCTCTGTGACACCAGCGTTTCCACCACTCCAAACAAACAACACACCATTGAGTGAACTGAGCAGATCAATATCTTGCGTACGCGCTGAACGAATTGGTCCGACAGGATCAGAACCTTGAGAATGAAAGACTAAGGCGAAACGCGTCCAGGCTTCTACGTTTTCTTCAAAAACAATATCCGCTTGATTGAGCCCGGCCTGCGGGCGCGCACCTGGGTGATTGTCGACCTTGACGGCAACGGCTGGACGCATGGCGAGGGCGCCGTCAGCCATTGGTAACCCAGTCAGAGGCATCACCGGTCCCGCTATCGGGATAGATGTTGTCGCTGTTGAGGAAGTTGATGTAACGGCGCTTGTCGTTGAAGAAAGTGGAACGCTGTCAACAGCGCCCGACCCACCTCCACAAGAGACAACCAGAAAAATCCCGACTGATGCCAAAGGACAGAGAGAAATTTTCATAGATCCCTCAACAATGCAATTCTCTCATCAAGTGGTGGATGGGTGTCAAACATGCGATGGAAACGAGCGAACTTGCCCTCATCGCGAATACCAGATAGGGGTTGCTCGATCCACATGTGCGCAGTTGCCATTGAGGCAGAGTGAGTTGTTGTCGTATCAGATTTCAGTTTTTCTAAAGCCGAAATGAGGCCAGGTGGATATCGCGTCATTTGACAAGCGGAAATGTCGGCAAGTGTCTCACGCTTACGACTGATGGTTGCCTGCATCGCTTTCGCAATTATTGGCGCCAAGATCAGCAGCAAGATACCAACTATCGCCAAAGGGTTGGCGCTGTTATCACGATCACCATCTCGACTTGAACGGCCACCGTTCCACCACATCATTCGTAGAGCGATATCAGTCATGAGGGCGATGGCGCCAACCATCGTCACAGCCAAAGTTGATACCAAAATATCGTAATTACGAATATGGGATAGTTCGTGGGCGATAACACCCTCGAGTTCAACCCGATCCATCTTCTCGAGTAATCCCGTCGTCACCGCTATCGCTGCATGCTGTGGATTGCGACCAGTTGCGAAGGCGTTGGGCGCTGGGTCGTTAATGACGTACACACCAGGTTTTGGAATGCCACCTGCGATACACAGTCCCTCGACCAAATTATGCAGTCTTTGATAGGTGGCTGGGTCAGCGGGAGTAGCACGACTGATCAAAAGCGCAATTTTGTCAGATTTCCAATAAGACGTAAATGCCATGACAGCGGAAATGACTAAAGCAATAATTGTTGTGAACAAACCTCCGCCGATGAGAACGCCAACGGCGAAACCAACGATGATCACGAAAAACGTGAACCCCACAACTAGTGCAACGCTCCGCCGCTTATTTGACTTAATTTGATCAAACATGCTGATCTAAAATTGTACTGTCGGAGGAGTTTTGGCTACATCCTCAGCCTCAAAAAACTCACGATGAGCAAAGGTGCCCAACTTGGCAATCAAGATCGTCGGAAAGGTATCCAATTGATTGTGATAGCCGAGAACTGCGTCATTGTAAAACTGCCGAGCGTACGCCACTCGGCTTTCGGTGGATGTGAGTTCCTCTTGTAAGGCTAGGAAATTTTGATTGGCCTTGAGATCTGGATAAGCCTCCGAAAGCGCGAAGAGTTGCCGTAACGCTCCCGTTAAGGCGTTATTGGCTTGGGCCTGAGATTCAGGAGCAGATGGAGCGGCGACAGCAGCATTACGTGCATTGATGACTGCCTCAAATGTCGCCTTCTCATGCGCTGCGTATCCTTTAACGGTTTCAACCAAATTGGGGATGAGATCCAAACGCCGTTTGAGTTGAACGTCGACCTGCGACCAGGCGTTATCCACCATGTTCCGAGTTCGAATAAGGCGGTTGTACAGAACAACCGCCAACACAGCCACGACGACAACAACTCCAATGATGTACAACATCCTTCTATATTACGCCATATCCCTTGTCCAATGTGTTCAGAAGGTAATCATTGACGACGAATCAGACCCAACACACCCTGAATGAACTGCAGGGGCGCACTGCGAAATTTATGAGAACCTGACTTTGTTCCACCAACCTGGGCAATAATCTGGCGATAAATATCGAGGTAGGACTCGGCTAAGTGAACCATGGAGAATTGTTGAGATCGATGGTGACCAGCCTCAACCAAACGCTCACACAAATCATCATCTGTTAACAATCGTTGCAACGCTGTCTCCAGATGACGCGGTTCATTGGGGTCTACCAAAAGAGCGTCAACTTCATGCGTTGCCACGTTCATATAACCGTCAAGAGCACTGGCGACGATTGGCGTATGTGCGGCCATGGCCTCAATCAATACGACGCCAAAACTCTCACCCCCAAGAGAGGGAGCGCAAAAAATATCGGCGTGATGAAGACGGTGCGCTTTTTCGGCATCAGAAATTCTACCGAGCCAAATTAAACGAGGATCTCCCGCCCAGATGCCTTTCAATCGCTCGGTCTCGGGCCCATCAGAGGCAATCCAAAGATCAACGTCTTCAGGTAAGGTAGCGTGCGCTTGGAGAAGCACTTCTAAACCCTTGCGAGGTTCGTGTCGTCCACAAAAAAATATTGATCGTCTCGCACCTGTTTTCTTGATGACCCGTTGAGAGCTATCAAAACGATCTAGTTCAACACCATTTGGGAGAATTTGGTATTCGCCTCCGAGATAACGATGTGCAAGGAGCACAGCATCTTTGGAAACTGCGACTCTATGATCAATGGCGCTAGCAAACCCCTTCAGCGGAGCACTGAGATATTTATAACTCAGGCTGTCACCGGCTGCATGAAAAGTTGCTACTATCGGCGCGGTGCGCATCACCAACGCAGTGATACTGGCGCCCGGAGTTAAAGGTTCGTGGATATGCAAGACATCAAATTGCTCATCGCGCAAAACGCGTATCGTCCGCAGTGCCGCAGAAGGATCCGGAGCAAGTGGCGCGATTGATCCATTAGCAACCGTCGGCAAACTTTCGCCGATAGGCGTAACGAATGAGTCAGGGGGTGCTCCATCACATGGGCCGAGGACCCTGACTTCATGTCCCATTCGTCGTAATGCCCTCGCCAGACCCATGACCTGACCCTGCACACCGCCAGGTGTCGTGAGACTGTACGGACACAGCAGACCGATCCGGAGGTGATCTTTCATTACGGAACTTTGGGGAGTGTTCGTGGACGACATGCCCTTGTCAAACTAGCGAGATACACGGCTCAAGTGGTGATCGGCTACGGTCAAGACGTGCCTTTGCCTGCCTTATCCCTGATTGCATCACCAACCAAGCGGCTACACATTTTAGAGTTAGCTGAACAAGCCGAACGGAGTGGCTTCCCCGCTTTGGCATGTCCAACCTTGGGCAACGCTTTTGGCTTATGCGCGAGTTTGGCTCACGTGACACACGAGATGCGCTTCTATACGTCAATACAAGGAATCTATGGAGCCTCAGCATCAGACATTGGTTCGTTAGCCAGTCACATCGCCGAGGTATCCAAGGGTCGGTTCGCTTTGGGTCTCGGGGTGAGCCACGAGGCGATGGTGAAACGCTTGGGTGTGAGCATGGGCCCACCGTTGTCAGATATGAAAAACTTTGTCGATGCTCTTCACGCTTCTGAGCGCTTTGGTGGTCCGTTGCCCCCCATCTACCTCGCAACCTTACGTGATCGGATGCTGAATTTGGCGACTGAAATAGGTCAGGGTGCTTTGTGGGCTAATGCCAGTTTCACGCACTCGTTGCAACAAGTGCGGAGAGTGCCAGCAGACAAAATTGCTGAGGGTTTTTATCTAGCGAACATGATTCCAACGATTATCTCCGAAGATAAGGCTGCGGCTCGAGCCGCCAATCGGGCCACGATGGCTGTGTATGTTCGGCTCCCCAATTATCGCAACTATTGGAAAGCCTGTGGGTATGTTGACGAAATGGAAGCCATTGAAGTGGCAATCGCCAATGGAAACAGCAAGGATCATTCAGCATTGATGAGTGATGCGTGGCTTGATGATTGCACGCTGAGCGGTTCAGCCGACGAGGTTCGTGATGGCCTCGACCGCTGGTACGACATCGGTGTCCAACCGATTGCGGTGATGTCAAGCGTGAGCGGTGGACAAATTGCAGCTATTGGTGAATTGTTTGACATCTATCGTTAGCAGGCTTAGCCCAATCGAAGTGTTTCAAGGGGTTCCAATTTCGCCGCTCGATTAGCGGGATATAGACCAGCCAAGACGGAAATGGTGATCGCCAAAATGATTCCTGCTGGTGCCAACCACGATGCCATGACGAAAACCCATCCAGCCAAGCTGGCACCAATGAATATTGCCAACATTCCGAGCAGGACTCCCATGACTCCTCCAATGACTCCGACTGCTATTGCTTCAAGCAAGAATTGAACGGCAATGATCTGCCGCGTATGACCCAAGGCCCGACGGATACCAATTTCCGCCGAACGTTGAATGACGGAAATTGACATCACATTGGCGATTCCAAGACCACCTACGATGATCGCCAAAAGACCCATCGAGATAACGATGAGTTGCAGTTGGCGGTCACTTTGTGCAGCAAGTTCAAGTGCCTCACTTTTGATTTCAGTGGTGATTTCTTGAGGACCACCAAGGTTGACTGCGAGACGCAAAGCATCAGCAGATTCCTTCTCGGTTCCTTCGACGCAACGCACATACATTTTGTTTGGCTCTGCTTCATCGTCTAGGAAATCGACCTCTGCGCTGTCAAATGAAATGAAAACTGCGTTATCAAATCCTGGCTCCAATTCAACAGAATCCAATATGCCAACCACTGCATATGGGATACCCCGTAGTTCAATTGTCCGTATTTCACCTGGCAGAAGTTTGAACTCTTGCGCAAGACCGACGCCGATGACGGCCGAGCGAGCACCCTTCTGAGCGTCAAAGTCGCTGATCCAGCGACCACTGACTAAGCCAACCTCAAGGACGTCAGGGAGGTACAGATCTGTACCCAAAACAGGAATCGGCACTGTTTCAAAAACATCAGAGGCTTCTTCATATGGTGAGACGACGATATTTGCCAACTCAACAACTGCACTAACTTTTTCCACAGTGGTCACAGTTAGGGCTCGTTCAACAGCGTCTTGAGGAAGGGTTGGGTCTTGACCACCAAAAGAACTTGATGCCGCTGCCTCAATGAGGTTGGTGCCGAGTTTATTCACCTTCGCCTTGAGATCGCCCTTTGCCGAATCAGTCAGTCCAACGGAGGCAATGATCGCTGCCACACCAATCATCGGACCGAGTAGCAAAAGCAAGGTTCGAACTTTGCGTGCGAACAAACCATTAAAGGCGACACGGAGCAAATCTTTGAAAGTGCTCATCGTCGTAAAATCTCGTCTGTGACAATGCCGCCGTCAAGCATTGAAATCTTGCGTGCAGCAGAGTTGGCGATACTGGCGTCATGGGTGACGATCACAACTGCTCGGGAGGTGGCCTGCAAACTTGAGAGAATCTCCATCACGTTCGCTGCGTTTTTAGAATCAAGAGCTCCTGTTGGCTCATCGGCGAGGAGGATTTTTGGCTCAGTGACAAGCGCCCGTGCGAGAGCAACACGCTGTTGCTCACCTCCAGAAAGCTGCACCGGTCGATGATCAGCGCGCTTTGCGAGACCGACCCGCTCGAGACTTGCCATTGCCCGTTCTTTACGTTCGGCGGGTTTCAAGGACCGATACAAAAGAGCAGTTTCAACATTTCCGAGGGCATCTAGATGGGGAATGAGATGGAATTGTTGAAAGACAAAGCCGATACTCTGACCGCGCACTCGCGTGCGCGCTGCATCGGCTAAACGCGTGACTTCCTCTCCCCCTACAGTGATTGTGCCTTCAGTTGGGACATCCAAACATCCGAGTAAGCCGAGCATGGTTGATTTGCCCGAACCCGACGGTCCAACGATTGACAAAAAGTCTCCAGCGCGAATGAGCATCGAGACATCACGTAGGGCCCACACCGCCGCCTCCCCCGTGCCATAAACGCGCGAGACATGACTGAGTTCCATGAGTACCGAAGCATCAGTAACATTTGACATAAGAGGAATCAGGAAACCTCGGCCGCAGAGCTGGAAACGATATCGACGATGATCAATTCATCGCCTACAAGTCCTTCTTTGATCTCAACCCACTCACCGTCAATCAGACCGATCGTCACGTTCAAACGCGTGATCGTTCCTTGATCGTTGACGACTCGAACTTGATCGCCATCCGCCGAACGCAACACTGAAGCAACCGGCACCGCTAAAACCTGCAATGCCTCAGCAAGGGTGACATCGATTGAAACCGTGGCGCCGTCAACAGCGTCAAAAGCGCCTGAGACTGAAACGGTTCCTTCGTATTTCTCTTCGCCGTCGGGGCCGACAGTTGCACTGTCATCCAACTCAGTGATCACACCTGGCAGAATCTGTCCTCCAACTTTGAGGTCAACAGAGACATCTTGACCGACAACAAGTTCCGCTCGGTCAGTCGGGCTGACCTTCATAGTGATTGTGAATTCAGGCTCCGTCAGGCTGAGTACAACATTGCCCTTGAGTACGAATTCGCCCTCGTCAACTTCAACTTTGCCGATACGCGCTGGCCATTGCGCCACCAACATATCTGAAGGTAAAAACACCACGTCGTCATTGATTGTGTCAATGAGAACTGTGACGCTCGAGGAACCCGCCTTCATAATCACTGTCCCACTCAAGACTCGAAAGTCCTGACCATTGGTGGCTGTGCCTGACACCTGATAATTCACTGAGGTGTCTTCGGTGATCGGAGCATCAGAAACAATGCGGAATGAACCGCTACGACCTTCAGAGATTGCTGAGCCTCCTATCAATGTCAGTTCAGGTAAATCGCCACTTTGAATGACAACCGTGGCTTTGACGATTGTTCCGAGGTAGTAGCGATTGCTATTTCCTGCCGGAGGCACATCCCGAGTAATTGTGAAAATCAACCTCTCATCAAGTTCGACGGCATCATCTCTTCGTATTTGGAAATCGATATCAACGCTTTCATTTCCAGCACTAATGGTGTAGACATCGCTATCTGGAGTGAGGTAATCGATATCGCTTTCGGCGTTTCCTGAGAGGGAGACATTAAAACGAATATCGCGATTGGATTTAACAGACGTCCGAACTGTGAACGTCACAGTCGAACCCTCGTCGATGGTTTCCCCACTGGCCTTCACGGTTAATAGTGGACGCAATTCAGAACCATTGGCTGAGATGACAACACGCACCGATTTAACTGCGCCGGACAAGTAACTCGTATCATCGCCAAACTGCTGAGCGATAGCAAACGTGATATCCTCTTCGTCTTCAATCACCGAATCAACGAAAATATCCGATGTAACGGAGACTGTAGTATCGCCAGCTGGTAAGACGATATTCGTTAAAATCTCTTCGTAGTCATCGTCATTGGCGATGTCATCACCGCCGGCTGCCGAACCACCAATGGCCAGCGCCACAGTGAGGTTTGTCGCAAGGACGATATCTGAGGTGACTGTGAACGTCACTGACCCGCCCTCGGAAACAGAACTCGAGCTTGCAGAGACAGTCAGCGTTGGCTTTGTCGTAGAAGATCCACGGAAAGTGGATCCAGTTGCAGAAGGAACTGACGGTGTCACAACGAAGGCGGCGGTATTGGCTCGTCCGACTGAGTACGCAGCACTATTCGACGACAAAGAAACCGTGACAGTTTCATCACTCTCATTTGCCGATCCGCTATACCCGCGATCAAACTGCCACTGGGCTAATGCCGACCTCGTTTGTTCAGTGAACAACGAATCAACACTGCTAATCGGATATCCATTCTCATTGAGAATTGTTTCCAGCTGCTTGACATCAGGTCCAACGCTTCCAACACTGAGTTCTCTGTAAAAAGAAAAATCGCCTGGCACGGCTACTGCCGTTCGTCCATCAAGAGCAAAAACTCCATCGCCTGCCTCAACCGTGTCACCATCTTCAACACTTATTTGACTGACTTTACCGTCGACCGCAGAGTTGATCTTTTTTGTCTCATCGCGTCGAACTTCGCCAGACACAGTCAACACATCCGAAAGATTGCGGCGTTCAACGGCTCGTGGGGTGATGAGAATATTGTTGGTGGATCCATCTCCACCGGAATTATTCAGGACTAATAGTGCAGCAGCAATCAGTGCAAGCAATCCCACCGCAATAATAATTTTCCTTTTGGCGGTCATTTATGCTCCATCTTCTATGGTGTCGTTTATTCCCAACTCAGTGATGCACTGATTCAGATCCCGCTCATTTAGTTCGCCGTCCGCACTCTGAAATTGTGAGGGTGTGATTAAACCGGAGGCGTCGATGGAAGTTTCGATTTTCCAACCCTTTTTCTTTAAGCAATCCGAGAGAACGACGAATCCCTCATTTCTGGTTTTGATCTCCTCGGGAGTCAGATTCGCCCGAGTCGTCTGAACCTCCTCGAGGACATTCACGATGTCGCTGCGGGCAGCGCATTTCTGAACCAGTTCCAGATAGGCGGAATCTTGGTACGCAGGGTTATTGGGATCTTGAAGATTGCCGCGTATTCCTTCACCGGCGTCCTCAAGGCAGCCAGAAAAACTTTTAAAGGCGTCAAATAGCTTCAGTTCTGGGGGGCGTTTATCCTCATTGAGAGGAATCGTGTCCGCAGTGGCATCGTCGGGCACAGATCCATCTACTGGCGCCTGAGAGCCGTTTTCAATCAAGATGGGGGCAATGGTTGAGCGCATTGCCGTGACTTCCTCAGGGGTCATTACTTGGATGGAATCAACATCACGAATGATTGAGACCGCACCACCCTCTTTGGGCAGATTCATCAAGAGTCCGCCGCCGGCTCCGAGCAACAAGGCAGCAGTGATTCCGATGGCTGCGTACTTTTTGGTCTGGGGCTTTGTGTCGTTCGTTTCCATCATTGTTCTGTTCATTTGAGTTGAGTTTGGTTGAGACCTTGCTGTTTGCTTTGAGCCGATCGTCGGGGGGCTTGCGACCGGGATGAATACAGATTGCAACTCTTAGGTGAGAAGTGAACCCACCCAAGGTAAGAACACGGCGAGAATTTTTGGGACTCGGTAAGAGCTCCAATCAGAGCGGACTCAGGCTGACCAGTAGGGGTTGTGGACATGGAGAATCCGATTTCGGCCCCTGCTCCACTGCGGTGACGAACAAAGACCGAGCCCACACGAGCCTGAGCGAAATTCCCCACGGCCGAAGTTTAGTTGAGTCGCACGCCCTACACCTCATCGTTGTCAACGTTTGTGCTGCTCATTATCTGGTGCGGGTACCCAGGATCGCTCGGCCAATTCGGCTGTAGAAGGTGCCACTGCGATGGTGCTTTACGAATCAAAGCTTCGAGTTCATGGGCAAGGTTCTGCGTAATACGCGAGACATCAGGTCGTAAACGACCTTGGCGTTCACAGTCCATAGGGGCACCGATAATCCCGTGGTGACCCAGGTTTTGATCAGTAAAGAAAGCCGCTGTTGGCAGGAGAGCGGCACCCGTTCGTAATGCCAAAGTAGCCGGCCCAGCAGGAAGCGTTGTTGTCTCCCCGAAGAACTTCACTGGAATACCACCACCCGTCAGATCTCGATCACTCAACAAGCAAACGACTTCATTGTTTCTTAGGGCATGGAGTACTTCTGTACCGGCGCTGGGTCCAAGTGGGATGACTGTCATGCCGAACTTTCTCCGTAAATCCGCAAACCATTCAAATAGAGCGGGCGGTTGAATCGCCTCCACAACCACTGTCATTTTTATTCCAGTGTCCACAGCCCAACGACCCATCCATTCCCACCCACCTAAGTGTGGTAACGCAAATATCGCCCCGTTGCCTCGGTCAAGGGCTGGGAGTAAATTCTCGGTGTAACCATCAATCGTCGTTGTGGCCGCGACTTTGGTGGCTGTGCGTGATGGCAAACGAAAACTCTCGAGGTAGTAATGGGCGTAGCTTTGAAAGACCTCTCTTGCCATTTTCCGAATCTCCGCCTGTTCGGCGTGTGGATTAACGCGACGCATATGACGTTCAACCATCATCCGCTTATCGGTTGAGGACCAAAAGGCAGGCAAACTAATCGCCGAACTGACGACCCCTGTGGCCGCATTTGGTACACATCGTGACAACAACGAGCCGAACCTATATGCACCGACGATGAGTGAATCATGAAGAGATTGCTTCACCTGTGACACCACTTTGATGGCCGACTATTGATACTTGCGAGCGGCCGAGATTCGCGAAGACCGCTTTGACTGACTATTGCGCCGATGTTGACGACGCGTGCGCCGATGCTCAATCTTGGCAGCAGTAACTGGTGCTACTTCGGCTTGCTTCCACACCTTGATAAATCGTTGAATAGCGGTCAGGGTTGTCAGCACGAGCATGATCCACAAGATTGGGATGAGTAAGGCCGAAAATAAAAGACCAAGACAGAGAAAAATGATTCTCTCGGCTCGCTCCATCAGACCACCTTTCGCCGACAGGCCTAATACTTCTGCTTTAGCCCTCTCATAGGAGATCACTGAACTCATACCGGAAACCGCTACAGGCAGGATGGCCAGATGTGGGCTTTGCGTTGATGCGAAATACCAGGCCACACCGCCAAAAAGTAAAGCATCCGTGACGCGATCCACGACCGAGTCGAAAAATGCACCTCGGGGACTTGCGGTACTTGTGGCCTTAGCCAAAGCGCCGTCTAATAAATCAGGAAGCGCAGCAAAGATAACTAGAATCAAACCCCACAACAAGTGACCAGATGCGATAGCCACAGCTGCCGCGCACCCCATGACCATGCCGACAATGGTGAGCTGGTCGGGTGAAATTTTTGTCCGTCGCAAAGCCTGACCGAGAGGCTCTACCGCTCGATCCACCGCAACTCGAAGATGACCGTCAAACATATGTGAAGTCTAGGAACAATGGACTGACCATGTTGTCATGCTGACTCAGACTCCCATTCGTCAAGGCTGTCTTGGGTGAGTTGTTCAAGTACTTTCCCATTCACTGCGTCCACAAGAACCAATCCTCGCCGACTTGGAGGATCTTCGTCCGAATAACACAAGACTCTCCATGTGGGGCGACTACGTAGGCCTTTCCAGACCTGTTGCGCTGAGGCATGCCCAACTGGGAAACCCACGGCGGCTCCAGCCAAAGTTAAAGCATGTTGCTCATCAACAGTCATTTTCCAACCAGATGTGATGCATAAAAGACCAAATATCGCCAGGATCGCTCCGCCAGAGACCAGCCCCTGATTGATAAATGGACCACTTTCACCGATGATCAGGGTGACGGCGATGAATATGGAGCCAGTGACGAGATACATGGTTCCAGGCACTTTGCGCCGACTGTTATCCGGAAACTGATGCACACCCACAATCTCAACTGCGTTCAGATCACTTGGTAGTTGATCACGAATCTCATCAGATTCACGCTGCACTTGAGGGGTCACTGGTGTTTCATTATTCATCGTCGTTGCCTCCTTCGATGTTTCCACTTTAGGGCATCGTCGTGTCGAGCCAACATTGGCGGATTCGTTGAGCTGTGACGTTCAGCGGTTCAGAGATGGTCTTGGCATTAGCAGTGACAGCCATGAAGTTTGCATCCCCGAAGGTCCTTGGAACGATATGCACATGGAGATGCCCCGCCACGCTTCCTCCCGCTGGTCGTCCGATATTGAGTCCGATATTGAGTCCTTGAGGCTCATACTCGGCATCCAAGACCTCGCTCGCTCGGGTGACCGTCGCCCATAGTTCTAATGATTCTTTGGCGCTGAGTGAGGAAAGATCATTGACCTGACGGTACGGCACAACCAAAAGGTGACCAACGGTATAGGGAAAAGCATTGAGTATCACGAAAACCAATTCGCCTCGATGCACGATAAAACAGTCTTCATCGGGGATATTGGCCTTCAAGATTTGTGTGAAAACACTGACCTGATCAAGCGCATCCTCTGGAGTTTGTCCTACTAAACCCGCTAGGTACTGTGACCTCCAACCTGTCCACAATGCGTCAATCATTCTCACACTCACATATCTGAAAAACTAATCTCGGTGAGAACACGATCCGCAAATGAAGAAATCGGAACTCCACGCTCAACGTCGGCTCCTCGGGCATTGACACCTACTGTCTGCGCAGAGACATCTTCATCGCCAACAACGAGTACATAAGGAATTTTTTCAAGTTTGGCTGCGCGAATGCGCTTGCCCAGTTGATCGCTGGCCTCAGAGATGTCAACGCGCAATCCTCTAGCAACTAAAGAATCAGACACCCTCTGGGCATATTCTTCATGCGCCAATGCAACTGGAAGAATGCGCACTTGGACGGGGCTGAGCCATGTCGGAAAAGCACCCGCGTAATGTTCCACGAGCACCCCGAAAAAGCGTTCTACTGAGCCAAATAAAGCCCGATGCAACATGATAGGTCTTTGCCGACTGCCGTCATTCGCGACATATTCCAAGTCAAATCTTTCGGGAAGATTGAAGTCGCATTGAATCGTTGATAACTGCCAAGTACGCCCGATTGCATCGCGTACATGAATATCGATCTTAGGACCGTAGAACGCAGCATCGCCATCTTTGACGCTGTATGACACACCATGAGCGTTAAGGGCGCTGACTAAAGCCTCGGTAGCAGTCTCCCAAATTTCGTCTGTGCCGACATATTTCACTATGTCTTTCGTGGACAAGTGGAATGAGAATTCTTCAAATCCAAAAGCTTTAAGCACGCTCATGACAAAATCTAGTAGCGAAATAATCTCACTCTGGAGTTGATCCTGAGTGCAAAAAATATGACTGTCATCTTGTGTAAATCCGCGTATCCGCATTAAGCCATGTAATGTGCCGGCGCGCTCGTAGCGATAGACCGTTCCTAATTCAAAGAGCCTGAGGGGCAGTTCGCGATAACTGCGTTGACGTCCGCGAAAAATCAAACAGTGCATTGGACAGTTCATTGGTTTTGGATAATACGTGCCATTATCCATCTCCATGGGTGGGTACATTCCGTCGGCGTAGAAATCCAGGTGGCCTGAGGTCTGAAAAAGCGTGGCGTTGGACAAATGTGGCGTGAAAACGAATTGGTATCCACCACTTTGATGGCGAGCACGACTGTAATCCTCCATCAACTTGCGAATGATTGCCCCCTTTGGGTGCCACACCGCAAGCCCACCTCCCAATTCTGAGGGAAACGACAAAAGATCTAATTCAACGGCGAGTTTGCGATGATCCCGTCGCTCTGCCTCAACAAGTCGATGCAAGTATTCTTCAAGAGCCACTTTACTTTCCCAAGCGGTCCCATAAATCCTCTGCAGGACTGGTCCTTTTTCGTTACCTCTCCAATAAGCAGAGGAAACTTTTTGTAACTTGAAGTGTCCAAGTCGTCCAGTTGAGGCGACATGGGGGCCTAAACACAAATCGACGAAGCTATCAGTATTTCGGTAAATGCTGACGGAGTCTCCCGAGCCACCGACCTCCGCGCTGTCGACGCTGTCTGCACCGCCGCCCGTCACTCTGGTAATAATCTCACACTTATAAGATTGGGTAGAAAAGAGCGCCAACGCTTCTGAAACTGGTATCTCAGAGCGCACGAATGGCTGATTAGCAGCAATGATTGTGCGCATCGTGTCTTCAACCACGGACAAATCATCCTCAGTAAAAACTCTTTCCCCGAGATCAAAATCGTAATAGAAGCCATTTTCAATCGCTGGGCCGATCGTGTACTTGGCACCTGGGTACATTTGAAGAACAGCTTGAGCCATCACATGAGCAGTTGAGTGACGCAGAACATGACGACCTGCGTCGGTATCGACGGTCACAATCTGCACCACATTGCCGTCATTGAGACGGGTTGACAAATCAACTTCGCGACCGTCGATGACGGCTGATACAGCCGCCTTAGCCACATTTCGACTGATCGAGGAGGCCAAACTTAAAGCCGTTGTACCCGAAGGCATGACTTTTTGCGTTCCATCGGGAAGTTTGATCGTGATATTAGACATTGGGTTCAGTTTAGGGGCACAAAGCGGTCACGGAAGGTGATTAAAAGGAGTGAAAGACCCTTTACAGGATGACGCCTAAGAGCGCTGCTGCGTCGCGACCACACAAACCTCGACTCACTGCCTCATCGATACTTTGTAATGCTCGCGGCGTATCCAAATCATTGTCCACATGAAAGCGAACCGTTTCCAAAGTTGAAGGATCTTGTGGAAAATTGACGCTCTCCTGCCACGACTGCAATCGCTTGAGAGCCAACGGCATCAAGGTGTCGTCCCACTCCCATTCAAAACGGTAATGGTGATTAATAATCGCAAGGCGAATGGCTCGGGGATCCCACAATTTGCGGAGCGCATCAACAAAGACAAGGTTGCCTAAACTTTTTGACATCTTTGCACCGTCCATGAAAACCATTGCTACATGCATCCAATGCTTGACGAATGGACTTCCAGTGGCGGCCTCACTTTGAGCCCGCTCACATTCGTGGTGGGGATAAATCAAATCACTTCCACCACCATGGAGGTCAATGGTCTCGCCTAATTCACGTAGAGCCAAGGCGCTGCATTCAATATGCCAGCCTGGTCGGCCCGCACCCCAGACGGCTTCCCAAGATGGCTCGTCACTTGCCGACGGATGCCAAAGAACAAAATCAAGGGGATCACGTTTATTCGGGTTGTCAACATCGCCTCCGCGCTCACGCGCAAGATCAAGCATCTTTTTGCGGTCGTAGTGGCTGATGGTTCCAAAATTTGGACTCTTGCTGACATCAAAATACACAGAACCACCGACGACATAGGCGTATCCCCTTTCAAGGACCATCCCAATAAAACCACGAATATCTGCAATCGCTGACGAGGCGCGCGGAGTTGAGTACACCGGCAAAGCGTTCAAGGCTTCCATATCTCTTTCGAAACGGGCCTCCTCGCCAGCAGCAAGATCGAGATAGTGGACTCCCAAATCGCGGGCCTTGGCGAATAGTGGATCATCGACGTCAGTGACATTACGAACGCAACGAACTTCGTGACCGAGATCAATCAATCGACGCTGAAGAATGTCGTAGGCCATAAAGGTGGCTGCGTGACCTATGTGTGTGGCGTCATAGGGCGTAATGCCACATGTATACATTGAAACTACGCGCGCAGGCTCGAAAGGAACGACCTCTTGTTTGGCCGTGTCAAATAGTTTGATGGACACGCTGACGTCAGATCTTTTTCTGATCGGCAGGTTGGCGAATACCCATAAGTTTCGGCGCTACTCGGGTTTTGTAACGGACATTCAGTTGCAAGAGGACTGCAGTAAACGCTTCAATAGCCATTGCATTTGAAAGCAGCCCAGCATCAAGGGGACGACAACCTGGAATTCGTTCCACGATTCCACTCACTATGTGAATCGCATCTCGATCATCGGAACAAATCAGCACATCAGAATCAATGGGCTGGCCGATATGCCCAAGTTCTTTTGCTGGAAGATGATGGAATGCCGCTACGACACGACTGAGGGGAATCGCTGCCTGGATGTGAGCTGCAACGCTTCCTCGAGGCGGCAATAAAGGTTGAAACTCACCAGCAACACGAACCAAAGCATTGGCCATGCTGATGACGATCTTCCCCGAGAGAGATGCGGCGTTCTCTTGAACCGTGGCTGCGGCCGAATCCCACGGTGTCGCAATGACCAGGAGATCGCATTGACTCGCGTGAGCATTGTCGCCACCCGAGAGATGGGCTGTTAACTGAGGAAATTTGTTCACAAATTCAACGACGACTTCATTGGCTTTCTCACTTGACCGAGAGCCAATGACGACATCAAAACCTAGGGATGCCAACCGTGCCGCTAAAGCCGAACCAGCAGGACCAGTGCCGCCGAGAATTCCAATACGCATATCTAAACAATGGCACATCGAGGACGAAAACGCCCTACCTGAGCGGATGAAGGACCATGAAGGTGGCGTTGATGGGTGCTTCGCATCAAGGTGACCAACTAGTTTGAGTGCATGGGTCTTCTTGATGGGAAACGAATTGTTGTCACGGGAGTCTTAACGGATGCCTCCTTAGCCTTTGGAGTGGCGTCTTTAGCCCTTGAACAAGGTGCACAAGTTGTGTTGACGGGTGCTGGGCGGGCTTTGTCCCTGACGACACGCACGGCGCGCAAGTTGTCACAAGCCGTTGAAGTTCTTGAACTCGATGTGACTGTTCCAGAACATGGAGAAATCGTTCGTCAGCACTTGCGAGAAAAGTGGGGCGAGGTCGACGGCGTCGTTCATTCCATTGGTTACGCCCCAGAAAATTGTCTCGGAGATGATTTCATGGCAGCATCTTGGGAAGATGTTGCCACAGCAATGCACATCAGTGCCTACTCATTCAAGTTTCTTGCAGACGTTTTTGTGCCGATGATGGGACGTGGTGGATCAATCGTGGGATTGGATTTTGATAACACTGTCGCTTGGCCGGCCTACAACTGGATGGGGGTAGCAAAATCGGCGTTGGAGAGCATCAACCGATACTTGGCAAAAGAGTTGGGCGCTCAGGGAATTCGCACGAACTTGATTGCCGCTGGTCCGATTAAAACGATGGCCGCTAAGTCGATCCCTGGCTTCAAAAAGTTTGAAGATATTTGGGACGAACGCGCTCCTCTTGGTTGGGATGTGACGAACGGTGAACCCGTGGCACGCGCTGTTGTGGCCCTGCTCTCAGATTGGTTTCCCGCAACAACTGGATCAATGATCCATGTTGACGGCGGTTTTCACGCCACTGGGGCCTGACCCCTAGAGACCGCTGCGCTCGAGGATGTGAATGCCACAGGCCGAACCGAGTCCGATGACGTGGGCAAGACCAACCTTGGCATCTTTGATTTGGCGGTCACCAGCCTCGTTGCGCAGGTGATGACACACCTCCCAGATGTTGGCAATTCCTGTCGCAGCAATGGGATGTCCCTTGGACTCCAGACCCCCAGAAACATTGACTGGGGTTGAGCCGTCGCGCCAAGTAGCGCCACTCATAAAGAAGTCCACTGCCCCGCCCTCAGGGCAAAGCATGAGATTGTCGTAGTGAACTAATTCGGCGGTTGCGAAGCAGTCGTGGAGTTCCACGAGATCAAGATCACTCGGTGAAACGCCTGCTTGTTCATAGGCGATGATCGCCGCATTACGCGTCAAAGTGTTGACGTCTGGGAGAACTTGGCAGGACTCTTGATATGGGTCGCTCGTTAACACAGAAGCTGAAACCTTGATGGCTCGTCGCTGCTGTTCCATTGATAAAGTTCGCAATACCTCTCCCGTCGTCACAACAGCTGCCGCCGCACCATCACAGTTGGCCGAACACATCGGGCGTGTGTTGGGATAAGCAATCATCATGTCGTTCATGATCTCATCGAGGGTGAAAAGCTTTTGATAGGCAGCCATTGGATTCAGAACTGAGTGAGCATGATTCTTCTCCGAGATCCGAGCGAAGAGTTCAAATGAAACCCCACCATATTTATGGCCGTATTCCATCCCAACCTGAGCAAAGGTCCCTGGCATAGTGTCGGTACCAATACGACCATCAGTGGGCAGGACGCTGCCAAAGCGACCACTCGGTTCAAATTTATTGCCACTCTTTTTGGAGGTTCCGCCGCCTCCGAGCAAACCTGCACCCGATAGCTTCTCGGCCCCGACAGCCAGTCCCATACGGGCCTCTCCAGCCTTGACCGCCATAATCGCCGTGCGCAATGCGGTGGCGCCTGTTGCACAGGCATTAGCCACGTTGAACACGGGAATACCAGTTTGACCAATTTGTTTCTGTAATTGCTGCCCGAAACCAGCTCCAGCCCCCATCAGGTTGCCTGCCGCCAAGATGCCAATATCGGCCATGGTCACACCAGCATCTGCCAAGGCAGCGATGGCTGCCTGCGATCCAAGGTCAACGATGTCCTTATCTGAATGCTTGCCAAACTTTGTCATTGCGATCCCGAGGATCCAAATGTCGTCACTTGCCATGATGAGTGCCTTCGCTTTCTTAGGTTCTGTGTGTGAGTAGTTGTGTCAGATCAAGCAGGGGCGAAACCAAAACCAATGGCTTCAGTTCCATCTTCGTCAGTTCCCAAACTGAAAGTGGTTAGCCGAACCTTCATCCCAAGGGAGACTTTTTCTGGAGTGGGGTCACATTGAACAATATTGCCGCGCACGCTAGTTCCGTTGCAATCAATAATTCCGGCGACGAAAGGTACCGGTACTCCAGGCGCTGCGAAAGCCACGATGGTAAACGATTTCAAGATCCCGTCTGAGGAAATCGCCACTTTTTTAAAATCATTGTTAAAGCATTGAGCGCAAGCGTTGCGGCGGTCAAAGAAACGCGCCCCACAGGTTGTGCACTCGTTAGCCACCAAATGCGGCGAATCGCCTAACTCAAGGTAGGCAACGTGGGGAATCTGCTGAGCCATAATTGTGTCCTATCGATAAGGCTGACCTTTGTATTCTAAACCTGCGAGACCAAGCTTTTCTTAGCCCAGGGAGTCGGCAATGTGGGTATTCCAAGCTCCAATGTGTACGACATCATCGGTCGCTTTTCGTGGTAGCCGTGTCGGAGAGCCACTTTTTTGATCCTCAGAGTGTCGAAAGCCGACGGCGACAACACCGACACACTGGACTTTTGGAGGTACCCCAAAAGCATCCAGCACTTTGCGAGGTTCCATGAACAGATCGAACAGCAGGGCGCCCCAACGCTGCTCCTCAATCAGTAGCAGAAGATTTTGAGTCACCAACGCAGCATCAGTCAGCCAAGTTGGTTTGACCCAATTCTCAGCCTCTTCCAACCCGTGTCCAGCCTTATCGCTCTGCGAATAACGATTCGTATAAGCCGACTCATCCGCCAGAACCACAATGACTGCATGGGCAGAAAGAACTCCCGGCGACTTTGTCGCAAACCAATCTCCAGACCCAGACTCACGCCAAAACCTCTGTACATCTTCGCCGACTAAAATTAAGAGGTGTGCACCCTGTGAAAAGCCCGCTGATGGAGCACGCAAGGCCAGCTCTGCAAGTTTTGTGAGATCCTCCAGACCTGGACCTCCGTCAAAAATGCGCGTCATGCGACGCCGACTAATAATCTGCCCCAGAGCAGTGCTGAAAAATCTATTCTCAGAATTAGTGCTTGCCAAGTTTCAGCAAATCCTCTGTCATCGTCCATCCGTGAACGATCAAACAAGCACCCACACCAGGTTTCACCTCGGCGAACAATTCTGCTATCTCTGGTTTGATTTTTTCCGGTTTGCTTGATTCATGATCGAGAAATCCAGACAATCCCTTCTTCGTCACAATGAAGGTTTTTTCGTCATAATGAGCATCAACTCCAAAACGACGAGCCAGGCGTCGTCCCCATGCACGCTCTTCACCGACGGCGCGATGTCCAGGCCGGGGAATTAACTCGCTGAGATTTCTAAACGCCTCAAGCCCTTCGGCGGAGACAAACCGACTGCCCACGACAACATCCTCGTCGGGAAAGGCCATCAGCGCTCGGTGGTATGCCTCTGCCAAAAGTCCTTTGAGAACCTGATCCCGCTTGGGTGAACGCTTGACACTCATCAAACCGAAAAGAACACAAGGTGTGCCCCCAATGCGTTCCAGCGTGGAAAAGGTGAAACCATGAATGGTTCCGTTCAAGGTGGCCGTCGTGCACAAAACCCAATCTTGTTGGGCCTGGAGCAACCTCGGGGCGTCGAATGACCCTCCCATGAGGGCTAAAGCTTCTAGTTCAGCCTCAGAAAGAGCAGCGCTATCTTTTGTTTCCACCTCAACGGACATCTGAATTATTCCCTACTGTGCTCCACAAAACAGACACTGCTCTATTCTGCCACTTCTGCCGCCCTAAACACGAAACCACCTGCTCACCGCAGCCGGAACTGCCCCATTACAGAATAACGCTTGCGCCAAAGGCAACTCTCAGAGGGGGAATCACTCGATCAATGTCAACCAAGAACTCCTCACCGAGTTTGAGGATCTTGGCATCGCCGATATGCAAGAAGACATAAGAAGATCCCCGATAACTGGACAGGATGCCTTTCAACCGTGCGACTGTCTCAGGATCAAGGGCAACCGCAGGAAGGTTGAGACGAAGCTCTTCTGGGCGGTGAGAAACTGTGAGTGGAGTGAACTCAATTGTTTGGACACTGATCCGTTCATCATGGCGGTTAAAACGACACTTCACAGCAACTAAACCGTCCTCAACGATTTTATGTCCGTGTGTGAGAAGAGTTTTTGCAAACACCGTTAACTCGACACTGCCGTACAGGTCTTCAAGCTGAATAATCGCCAAGGGGTCACCTTTCTTGGTGACCTTGCGGTCAACTTTCGTGATAATTCCCGCCAATGTCACGATCTCGCCACCTTCCAAATCATCAAGACCAGAAGTAGTTGAGGTGGCATGCTTGCGGAGCATTCTCTCAAGACCGAAAAGAGGATGATCGCTGATATATAAACCCAGCACTTCTTTCTCAAACTTCAGTTTGACTGATTTTTCATACTCCATGTCGGGGATAGGTATATTCAGATTGTCTTGTTTACCTGGCTCGGTATCAAAAACGTCAAAAAGACTCATCACACCTTGATCAGCATCAGATCTGCGAGCCAATGAATCATCGACGATTGATTCGTAAATCGCCATCAACCCCTGACGTGGGTGACCGAGACCATCAAATGCACCTGCCTTGATAAAGGACTCTATGGACTTTTTGTTGAGACACTCTGCTGGAACCCGCATCGCAAAATCATGGAATGACTTGAAGGGCCCGCTCAACGCTCGTTCGCTCACGATCCGATCGCAAATAGCCTGCCCAATCCCTTTGATAGCCGACAACCCAAAGTAAATCACGCGCTCTGTCACTTGTGGAGTGAAATCCACATCGGAGATATTGATATTCGGCGGTCCAAGGGTGATGCCACTATTCCGAGCATCAACCAAATAGCCAGCGGCCTTTTCTAAATTGTCTTTTACACTCGTCAATAGTGCAGCAAAATATTGTGTGGGGTAATTCGCTTTGAGGAATGCGGTCTGATAGACGATATGCCCATACCCAAACGAGTGACTCTTGGGAAATGCGTAGTCGGCAAAGTTCTCAATGATGTCAAATAGTTGCTTGCCGAGATCTGAACCATACCCAGAGGTTTCGCAACCAAGTTCAAACTTGGAGCGTTCTTTTTCCATCAATGCGCGTTCTTTCTTACCGCAAGCCTTACGCAGGTTGTCGGCTTCTGCAAGGGTGTAACCAGCGAAGCGTTGAGCGACGCGCATCACGCTTTCCTGATAAATCATTAAACCGTAGGTATCACCTAAAACTTCTTCAGCGTCGGGATGAAAATAGACCACTTTCTTGCGACCGTTTTTTCTGTCAGCAAAATCGTTATGCATGTTGACGCTCATCGGACCAGGTCGATACAGAGCAATCAGTGCAGAAATTTCTTCAAAACTAGTGGGTGCCATGGCGCGTAGAAGCTGTTGCATCGGCGTTGACTCAAGTTGAAAAACACCCATTGTGTCTCCACGCCCGAGGAGTTCAAATGTCGCTTGGTCCTCAAAGGAGATCTTGTCTACATCAAACTCCGGATGGTCAATCTGAATCAGACTGTTGGCATCTGTAATGACATTGAGATTTCGCAGACCTAAAAAGTCCATCTTCAATAGTCCTAGTTCTTCGACTCCATGCATATCAAACTGCGTCGTGATTTGCCCTGCCTCAGAAGATTTACCTGTTTCTGGGCGGCGCTGCAGAGGAAGATAATCAGTCAACGGGTTTTTAGAAATCACTACGGCTGCCGCGTGAATGCCGACAGAACGCTTCAACCCTTCGAGGCCCTTAGCCACATCGATCACATGACGTACTTCGTCATCTGAATCGTACAGATCTCGGATTTCCTGAGCAGCCCGATATCCGTCGGCATATTTGTCGTTAAGTTCAAGGCAATACTTCAGCGGAGTGTCGCGACCCATGATGAGTGGTGGCATAGCTTTTGCTAAGCGATCTCCCATGGCGTACGGATGTCCGAGAACACGCGCCGCATCACGTACAGCGTTGCGTGCCTTGATGGTTCCAAAGGTGATGATTTGCGCCACATGTTCGGGTCCGTACGTGTCGGTCGCGTAACGAATAATCTCTTCTCGATAGCGCGAGTCGAAATCCATATCGATGTCCGGCATTGAAATACGACTGGGGTTCAAAAACCGCTCAAAAAGCAGGTCGTAACGGATTGGGTCAACTTCGGTAATGCCCAGGCAATATGCGACAGCGCAACCCGCAGCAGAACCTCGTCCCGGGCCGACTCGGATATTCCGCTTTTTAGCGTACTCAATCAGATCCCAAACAATCAGGAAGTACGAGGCGAAACCCATGTCGGCGATGACCTTGGTCTCAAACGCTAAACGCTCGACAACGGTGGGACTCTGATGTGTGCCCCAACGTCGCTTTGCTCCCTCGCGTGTGAGGTAATCCAAATACGAAGCGTCATCAGTGAAACCTTCGGGAACATTAAATCTAGGTAATTGCGGATTGCCAAATTCAATGGTCACGTCAGCTCGCTCGGCTATCCACAACGTATTATCGCAAGCCTCAGGAACTTCGCGAAAAACATGCCGCATCTCATTGGCGGTCTTTAGGTAATGCTCAGTCCCCTCAAAGCGAAATCGATTCGGGTCGGCGATCATTGAGTTTGTTTGTACACACAGCAAGGCATCATGCGATTCGCTATCGTGGCGATGCACATAGTGCGAATCATTTGTGGCGACGACTGGAGCACCAATCTCTTGGGCGATCTCTAAAAGTTGTGGATTAGTTTTTGTCTGCGCTGCGAGCCCATGGTCTTGAAGTTCCACAAAGAGATTGTCCTTGCCGAAGATATCTTGCAACCTTGCTGCCTTACGCTTGGCATCTTGATAATCACCGTTCAAGAGTGCCTGCAGAACATGACCACCCAGACAACCTGTGGTGGCGATCAATCCTTCGTGATGGCGTTCTAACAACTCCCAATCCATACGTGGCTGGTAGTAGTAGCCCTCAAGAAATGCCAAACTCGACAGCTTGATGAGGTTCTTGTAGCCAGCACCGTTCTCTGCCAACAAAGTGAGGTGATAATAGAGTTTCTTGCCTCCATCGGTGTCACCACCAGAGTCATCAACCCTGCCTCGTCTGCTCGGACGTTCAAACCGTGTCTCGTAGGCCATGTACGCCTCAGTACCAATGATCGGCTTAACACCCTGCGCACGACATTCTTTATAGAAGTCGAGAACACCGTACATATTGCCGTGGTCTGTCATACCAAGGGCGGCTTGGCCATCCGAGACCGCCTTGGCAACAAGTTCATCAAGCTTGGCCGCACCATCAAGCATTGAGAACTCGGTGTGGACATGAAGATGGGTGAAAGAGTCGCCCAACACCCACCTCCTACTTTGCTCAGGTCAGCCAATGTTTCGACTGACAAACTTCATCTATGTCGTTGAGAAACAGTAGCAGTGGGCTACAAGTAAGTTCCTGGGAGTGGAGCATGATGTGACCCAGTTTCAGCCTTGTTCCCTAAGGGTCCTGGCTGCAACTGACGAATCTGCTCCATTTGTTGCTGAGCCATTAACTGTTGAGCGAAGAGCGCCGCTTGAATACCGTGAAATAGGCCCTCAAGCCAGCCCACCAGTTGGGCCTGAGCGATACGCAGTTCACCCTCGCTGGGAATGCCATCGGAGAAAGGTAGCGCCAACATCGTGAGCTCTTGTTGGAGGTCCGGCGATAGAGCATGTGTCAACTCCACGATCGAGCGTTCATAAATCTCGGCCAGGCGTTCGCGACTCCCCTCATCCAACTCAGCGCCACGCACCTCTTCCAATAATTGTTTGACCATCGAACCGATACGCATCACCTTGGCAGGTTCTGTCACAGAGTTAATGGTGCCGACTTCATTGGTCAATGTTCGCTCATGGCCAAGTTCACTTGGCGCACTCAAGATCTGGTCGGGTTGTTGCAACTCAGGGTTACTCATGTCTGTTAACTTCCTTTTCTTTTCAACTTCTCAAAATACACTAAGTAATCAAACGGTTGCGGCTAAAAAGGGCACATACATTTCGGCACTAGTGAGCGAACCGTGGCGGCAAATCAGTGGAAAGGGTCCTGAATCGAGGGGATCTTCGTACGTCACATCGGCGAAGGGAACTAAGGCCACGTCTCCTAATCTGCGGGCAACAGAATCCGACATTTTGGCTCCTTTGCTCGGACCAAGCCAAGCTTCTTCAATCACTTGCGATCGACTGACCACCCACGCCTGGTGGGAAAAAAGAGCCTCAGAGATGCTCAACAGATCATCTTCGCGACCGCGACGCGCATGAAGCCAGCGAAAGCGTCCTTCACCAGACTGGTGGTGGACACAGTCCATTACGGCTTTCGGAAGTTTGATGGCGGGTTCGTCAATCTGTACTTGACCGTGATCGGCAGTTACCACGAGGGTTGTGCCTGTGGGCAAGGCGGACAGGAGAACACCCACCAACCAGTCAGCGGCAACGATCTCAGCGTCGTAGAACGGACCAAAACCCCGTTCATGGGCGATTTTGTCAATGCCATCGTAATAGGCATAGACAAATCGCTCACCGGAATTCACCAAACGTGCGCATTGCGCAACTATGGAACTTGCTGCTCGCCAGCCATAGGGTTTGGTACCGCGTAAATGAGCCTCAGTGAAGGCGGTGCCCTCAAGTTCTGTTCGACTGACGACTGGGACATCCATACCGGCAAAGGGCGGAATGGGCTGCACGAGCGCTGGTGGATGAATTTTGCGCAGATCTCGGGAGTCAGACCACCATCGCAAACTATTCATGATCGAATCACCCATGTCCATGCGATAGCCAACAATGCCGTGTTCAGCGGGACTGGAACCAGTTGCCAGACTTGTGAGGGCACTCGCTGTGGTGCTTGGGGCAATCGTGGTAATTTTACTTCCTGTCATTGAAGAAAGATGTGGCGCCACATGTCGATGGCTTTCCAGTTGCTCGGCACCCAATCCATCAAGCAGCAACAAGACAATATTCGTTGCCTGTTGTAATGGTGTCGGGAACCACTGTGGACGCTGACCCGGACCCTTGAGGAGGCACCCAGGCATGATTCCTGTCAGGTTGGGACCCGAATAGTTTGGAATCACAGGTTTTTCAGGCATACCTACATCATCCCCCATGGGTGTCCATAGGTGCACCATTTTTAGCCAAAGAAAAGTTTTTCGAGATTGCTCGTGGTTGCCTGACATGTTCTAGCAGTGGGTGGGATGGGGACAAGTTCGCACAAAGGGGGCGCTGACCTTCTACGATACGAGGGTGCGCGTTTCTACCAGGGGTGACTATGCCTGTCGGGCTCTTCTATCACTCACCCTGCACATTGAGACGCCACTTCCGACCTCAGTACGCGATATCGCCGAACGCACCGGTCTACCGCAACCCTACTTAGAGCAAATTCTTCTGGCCCTCAAGGGTGCAGGATTAGTGAAGTCAAAAAGAGGTGTCGGTGGTGGTTACACACTGGCGCGTGCCCCCGAAGATATTCGTTTGAACGAGATCATCGCCGCCGTTGATGGTCCGATTAGTTTGGGCGATTTCGGAGAGCCGCATGCCAACGGAGCCTGCGACCACGAAGGGCAGTGTGTTCTTTTAGCGATCTGGAAACAAACTGGTGAGCACATGAAACACCACTTAGAGGGTTTCACACTGGCCAGTGTGGCTCAAGCCGCACAAGGCAAAATTAATTGGCCAGAATCACTCCACTAACGCGAATATTGAGCAACAGATGAGAGCACTCCGTTGACATAGCGACTTGAATCGTCTGTACTAAATGTCTTTGCTAACTGCACTGCTTCATCAAGAATCACAGCCTGAGGAATATCAAGACGATGTAGTAACTCAAAGGTTGCCATACGGAGAATATTTCGGTCCAAGCAAGGCATTCGATTCAAAGTCCAGCCATCTGCGTGCTCACTAATCAATCCATCAATAACTTCTTGATTGTCGGCGACACCACGCACAATCAACAGCGACACTGCGTCAGGGGGCTCAACGAGACCAGCAATGACCGTATGCCCACTGACATTCTTCGTGTCAGCCTCGTAAAGCAAAGTCAACGCTCTCTCTCGAGATTGTGAACGCGGATCAATATTCGGCGTGCGTGAACGACGCTGAGCCATTGCGATCAGACTCGAGTGAGGTATTCGCCAGATCGAGTGTCGACCTTTACTTTGTCCCCGATATTAATGAACAAAGGAACCTGGATAGTTTTGCCGGTGTGCAACTCAGCAGATTTCCGTGCTCCTGAAACTCGGTCCCCTTGAATGCCAGGCTCAGTTTTGGCAATTACCATTTCAACTGAAGCGGGTATTTCGACAGAGACGATCTCACCATTATAAATCGCGATGATAGCGACCATTGATTCGACGATGTAATCGATCGCAGACCCAAGAGAGACTGGAGAAATGTTCAACTGATCGTATGTTTTGGTATCCATGAATACATAGTCATCTCCGTCACGATAAAGAAATTGCATATCTTTCTTGTCAAGCATGGCTTGCTCAACGCGAATTCCCGCGTTGAAAGTCTTGTCAAAAACATTGCCGGTGCGTACGTTACGTAGTTTGGTTCGCACAAACGCTCCACCTTTTCCAGGCTTGACATGCTGAAACTCAACCACTTGGAAAAGACCATTTTCCAACTCAAGAGTAATTCCATTTTTCAAGTCGTTAGTGGTGATGGCTGGCATGACGGTTCCTTGGGGGATGTGTTGAGAGTTCGGTTAGAAAATTCGGTGATCACTATGAGATCTTCCACTCGCAGACCACCGAACCCCCTACGATAGACGCCAGGTTCGATAGTTACGACGTCCCCTGCTTGAAGAATTGCCGGAGAAGAAGAATTTAGGTAAGGGTCTTCATGAATCAGCAGACCTACGCCATGGCCAGTCCCATGATTGAACATTTCTTCAAGCCCTGCCTGATGAAGCACTTTGCGACACATGGCATCTACATCTCGAGTCGCTACACCAGGTCTTGCAAGGGCCACACCCGCAGCTTGAGCCTCCCGAACCGCCTCGTAGGCGTGGATCTGCTCTCCATTCATCTCCCCTATGACATAAGACCGTGTCATATCTGAGTGATAACCATTGACCAACGCTCCGACGTCAATGATCAAAGTATGACCCTCCTTAATGCGGGTATCGGTTGGCGAATGATGTGGGCGAGCTGCGTTGATCGGACCCGTTGCCACGATGGTGTCATATGAGGGGCCGTCGGCACCGAGTTGACGCATGAGATAATCCAATTGGTCGCGTACATTCCTCTCTGATGGTTCGCTGAGCAACATTGGTAGTACACCAGCGAGCGCTCGATCGGCGATGTCGCAAGCCTGACCCATGAGCGCGATTTCTCCAGCGTCTTTGCTACGCCTGATCGCCCTTAATAGAGCTGGTGCAGGAACCCAATTGGCTGAGACGGAATTATTGAGAGTCTGAAAAACATCAAACGTTAAGTGCGCACTTTGAAACCAAATATGTGAGCACGTACTCAGGCGTTGGGCGAGGGCTTCAAATACATTCTGCTGGGTTCGGCACTCAATCACTTGCGCAGCAACACCGACCGCATTGATTTGTGCATGTGCTTGTTCGGCGTAACGCCCATCGGTGAACAACCACATATCTGTTGCAGTGATCAATAACCAACCGCTTGATCCAGTAAAACCAGAGAGCCAGCGAATGTCGTTCAGATCACTGAGTAACATTGCGTGAACGGCGGTCTGTTGCCCTAAAAGCTCGCGTACTCGTATGAGGCGCTGACTATGCCACTGTTCGGTAGACATACTGCCAACTACCCGAGCTGTCGAACAATGGCTGTAACAGCTTGTTCGTAACCTACAAGCCCTAAACCAGCAATTGTCTGACTTGCAACTGGTGCGATCACACTGAGATGGCGCCAAGGCTCGCGAGTGAGCGGATCGGAGATATGAACTTCGATAATCGGGCCAGCGAACGTTGCCAATGCATCGTGGATACTCCACGCATAGTGGGTAAACGCGCCAGCGTTGATGATGATTGCCTGGACCCGCCCGCGCGCCGCATGAATCGCGTCAACGATGACCCCTTCGTGATTTGTCTGCATATGTTCGACCTCAAAGCCAGCACTTATGGCAACAGTACTGACGGTTCGCACGTAGTCGTCAAGAGTCGCCGTGCCATAGATCTCGGGTTCACGTTCACCCAAAAGATTGAGATTCGGTCCGTGTATCAGCAAAATTGTGGGCACAATCCAACGATACTTGCTCTGGGCCGACTGTTTGAGCGTCAATACATCGCGAATGGCAACAAACACACTACCTACGGCTTAAGCCATGGAGATAAAGGATGTCAAAACCTTACGAACTAAGTCCGAGGGGACATTGGAGACCACTTGCGGACCATGTTCTGAGTCCAAGACGAAAGTCAAGCCTGAAACGGCCTTCTTATCTCTGGTCATGGCATTGAGTAAGGATTCAACGCTCATGCCTGGAGGGATGCGCGAAATTAAACCGTATGTTTGAGATACGACTAGATCGTGATAATCCACGCGTTCACTTGGAATGCGGTTCATGGCGTGCGCTAGATGAGCGGCAAAAACTAAGCCGATAGCGACGGCCTCACCATGCGCTAACTGGTGACCACCGACAATCTCTAGTGCGTGTGCCAGGGTGTGCCCGTAATTAAGCAAAGCTCGTTGCCCACCTTCGCGCTCATCTTTTTCTACAAAAGAACCCTTGATTCGCACACATTGGGCAACGCGCTGTTCCAGACTCAACGACAAAAGATCATCGCCTGTGAGGAAGTGATATTTAGCGACCTCGCCTAAACCACAACGCATCTCGCTCTCGGGCAAAGTGGACAACGCATCTAAATCACAGATGACGCCGACAGGTTGCCAAAAGGCTCCCACCAAATTCTTTCCTTGCGGCAAATTGACAGCTGTCTTGCCTCCGATTGCTGCATCAACCATACCTAGAAGAGTTGTCGCAACATGAATGACTGGCGTACCACGATGCCATGCGGCGGCTGCGAAACCGGCTACATCTGTCACCATTCCCCCTCCAACGGCGATGATCACATCGTGACGTGTCAACCCCATCTCCGCGAAGCCTTGTGATAGCGATTCAATTGTGGCAAGAGTCTTAGCCTTTTCTCCCCGCTCAATCATAAAGCGCGTACTCTCAATGGGAAGGGCAACACCACTGGGTATTCCCTCTTGACTGACCACGGCACAACGTTGAGCGGTGGGCCCAATGAGGTCACCTAATGAAGCGATCGCCCCGTGACCAACCACAACTGGATACGAACGGTCACCTAGATCAACGACAACAGTTTCAAGACTCATGGTTCCACCTCCATCGTCACAATAGTTGTCAAAGCGTCTACAACCTCGTGGATTTTGAGGTCCGTGACGTCAACGATCGAAGTTGCTAACGAGGCATACACGGAACTCCGTTCGCGATACAACTGCGTCAACCGCGCCCGTGGATCATCGTCAATGAGCGGTCGATGACCTTGTTTGCTCAGAGCTCGGGCACTCACTCTGCGGATAATGAGATCTAAATCTGCTGTCAGCCAAATTCGGTGAGTCATGTGGGAAATGAGAAGACGATTGCTCTGACGCAACACACCTCCACCAGCGACTGCAATCACTAGTGGATCGACGCGCCCGTAGGCAGCACTCAGGGTCTGTGCTTCCAGGTCGCGAAATACTTCTTCCCCGTCATTGGCAAAGATATCGCGCACAGATCGAGCAGAAGATAATTGCAGTTCTTCGTCGGTGTCAAGGAAACCGTATTTGATACGTTTCGCTAAACGGCGCCCAACCGTGCTCTTGCCAGTTCCCATCAGACCAATGAGGGCAATGTGGGGGCTGTGCGCCGACTGAGTCATAGCGCCTGTTGGGTTGACTCTTTTGCAGATATAGCGTTTCTCACGAATTCCGCCACCGAGTCGCCACCGAACTTTCGTTGGGCTTCAGCCGCCAAAACAAGTGCGACCATTGTTTCACCGACGACTCCCATGGCAGGCACGGCTGTGACATCGGTTCTTTCCTTAAATGACACGCCCGCTTCTTTCGTGATCACATCAACGGTCGGCAGGGTTGGCTTATTCAATGTTGCGAGTGGTTTCATCGCTGCCCGCACGACGAGTAACTCGCCAGTTGTCATGCCACCTTCGGTACCGCCAGACAGCGATCCCGTTCGCACGAAACTCTGTGTCTCCTCATCCCAATGAATGGGGTCGTGTGCCAAGCTTCCGCGACGTCCGGCGACATCAAAACCAGCACCGATTTCAACTCCTTTGACAGCTTGAATACTCATCATCGCTTGAGCCAATAAGGCATCTAATTTGCGATCCCAATGCACATGACTACCGAGCCCGACTGGTAACCCATAGGCCAGCACCTCAACGATGCCACCCAATGAATCTCCGTCCTTGGCGCATTGCTCAATTTCAGCAATCATCACAGCGGCGGCTACTGGGTCAAAACTACGAACAGGCGACTCATCCACAGCACTCAGATCTGCTGGTGTGGGACGCGTGGCATTCACAGATTTGGCGGATCCCATCTGAACGACATGTGAAATGACCTCCACGCCGATCGTACGTAAGAGAGCCTTCGCCATCGCCCCTGCGGCAACTCGGGCAGCAGTTTCTCGCGCACTGGCACGTTCTAAAACATCTCGCGCATCGGTGAAGCCGTATTTCTGCATCCCGGCAAGATCAGCATGGCCGGGGCGGACCTTGGTGAGCGGATCGAGAGTCGCCCCAGGCGCTGGGTCCATCTCTTTATGCCATTTATCAGAGCGGAACCATTCGGTATTCTTAATTTCAATAGCCACTGGTGAACCAAGTGTTCGACCGTGACGGACTCCCCCGACCAAGGTCACGTCGTCAACCTCAAAACGCTGGCGTGGTCCACGTCCGTAGCCGAGGCGGCGACGTGAAAGTTCCCGTTGTATATCTTCAACTGTGATCTGTAAACCAGAAGGCAAACCTTCGATAATGACAACTAACGCTTGTCCATGGGACTCGCCGGCGGTGAGATAACGCAACATCGTGTATCAGGTTACCGTTCGCCTAGGACAGTGCCTGTGAGGCTGCTGAAAGCATTGCTTGAATATCAGGAAGATGACCAGTCCAAATCTCTTGCTGAAGGGCTGCCTGGTACACCAACATCCCCACACCATTCACTATTTGACACCCTCTATCTTCGGCGACCCGCAATAAAGCAGTATGCAGCGGGTGATAGACGAGATCCACGACGATGTGGCGCTGCTGCAATAGATCAAGCGGGATGGGCAAGACCGACTCGGACCCTGTCTCCCCCATGCCAATACTGGTGGCATGAATAATGAGGTCACATTCTTGCGTTGCGCGCCTGAGTGCAGGTTCATCGCTCAGAGCGATCGCTCGAGAACCGACAGGCGCTAGTCCAGCAGCGAATATCGCGCCATCTAACGAGCGGTTGGCCACAACTACTTGCTTGCATCCGTGACGTGTGAGCGCGTCAACGACCGAGCGGGCAGCCCCACCGGCTCCTATGACAAGCACCGAAGAATTCTTAATATGCACTCCATGAGAACCAAGGTTCTGCAGCAAACCCTCACCGTCGGTACTGTGGCCAACTAAGGCGCCGTCATGAGCAACTTCCACGGTATTCACGCTGCGAAGTGCGATGGCAGCAGCGCTACTTCGATCAACCAAAGTCGCCATCTCCGTTTTATGTGGCATGGTGACGCTTAAACCACGTAGCTGCAAAGTCCGAAGAGCACTCAAACTGTCAGCCGTCTTACCGGCAGCAACTTCAAAGGCGACATAGACCCAGTCCACGCCCAGAGAACGAAATCCTTCGTTATGGATGATTGGTGACAAACTGTGACGCACGGGGTCACCGATAACGCCAACCACGGACGTCTGAGCGCTAATTCGTACTTGAGTGTTCATATCACAGGACTCCAGCGATGATCGCCGCTTGAACATTGGCTTGGTGTTGCGAAAAAGTGGCGGCGAACTTGTGATTCCCGTCTTTGTCTGAAAGAACATAATAGAGATACATGCACGGCGAACCATCCTGAATTTCACGACAGAGGGCGTTCCCCGCAGAGGGATTTGGTGCTGGGGACAAGGCAGCGGCGATGGAGTCTCGACCCGGATTAGAAATGGGGGTGGGTGGCAGACCTGTGTGCAAGTAGGTATTGAAGGGTGTGTCAATTGCTTTCAGTGCGGGAAAAGAGAGTTCGGAATTCTGCTTGTAGTAAAGCGTGGCATCAATTTCCAGGGGCATTCCAAGCGCCAATCTGTTGTAGATCACTCGGGCAATCTTGGGGCGATCCTGAGCAACTTTCGCTTCCCTTTCAATCATTGAAGCGACAATCAACACTTCGTATGGTGATCGACCGACAAGGCTCGAAGAATCATCTAATCCTTCTTGACGACCTACACGTTCCATCAACTTCAGCATCTCTTGTGCTACCTGTGTCGCAGATTTGTCGCCTGAGATGAGGTACGTGTCAGGAAACAAAAGCCCTTCAAGAGACGTCACTGAATCAGGTTGATACACGGATCTGACAGCTGACGTCGTCGCTTCGAGGTCACCAGATTTTGCGAGAAAATCGTCAGCGTCAATGGAGGGAACTTCTTGGCTCAGGCGTTCAGCGATTTGTGCCAAAGTGAAACCTTCTGGGAAGGTGACCTTGCTCAAAGTCTCATTCGGAGGAGTCCGCAAAACACGCAAGATATTTCCCATGTGATCACGGGGTCGAAGGGTGTAGTAACCAGCAACGATCTCAAGACCTCCCTCTGAAGAGGTGTACGAGCGAAACACGGAATCATTGACGATAAAGCCATCCTGCTTGAGCCGTTTACTCAAAGTCGTGAGATCATCAGTTTCAGTCATCAGGAATATCTCCGACGCATCGGCATCCCCGCTTGGATTGACTTGCTGGAGATACCAATACTTATGAGCTCCAAAGGTGACTACAACCACGACAAAAACTGAAACAAAAAGCATTGCGACGATGTTGATGATTCGTTTGCTGGGAAAACCATCCACAACAAGCGAGGGTAGGACCCGATGTTCATGATCCGTATCCGGATTCTCAATCACGAAGATGTCGACTTTCAAGCCATAACTGCAACATGATTGCCGCGGCCACCTTGTCAACATATTGACGACGCGCCGAAGCACTGAGATTCGCTTCCTTGAGGGCGCGGTCGGCAGCTACCGTGGTCATACGCTCGTCAAACATCTCGATAGGCACAGACAAAACCGTACTCAGTTGACGGGCCTCCGTGGTGGCGGCCTTTGCCGCCGGTCCGTGACCGCCCGTCATCAATAATGGAAGTCCGATCACAACAACCTCTACTTCTTCTTGCTGAACTATTTCGGCGATTTTGAGATGATCCAAGCGAACAGACTTTGTTCGCACAAGGACACTGTGTGGGCTGGCGATGGTTCCGCTGAGATCGCTCACCGCAAGACCTATCCTCTTTGTTCCGAGGTCAATACCAAGGGCGCGCATCAAGAGCGAGCCGCCTCCTCGGCGAGACGTAAAGCCTCGGACAAATGCTCAGGAAGTTTTCCACCAGCCGTGGCGATATCTCCCTTACCTCCACTACCGCCCCCGACCACCTTGGCTGCATCTTTGATCAATACCGCTGCGGAGAGACCACTTGTCGGTGTCACTGCGGCAACAAGTGAAACACCTCCTTCGGGCGTTAGTCCACCGAGCACGACAGCACGTATTCCAACCTGCTGCCGCACGGCCACCGCCAATTCCCGAAGATCGCCAGGTGAGAGTTCATCAACTCGCGCCACAACGATGCCATCCATTGCCCCTTGTGCCAAGGTTGCGGCTCCGAAAACTGCAAGCCGAGACCTTAAAAGCTTGTTCTCCTCAAGCGCCACTTTGACCTCATCAAGTTTACGATGCACCCCAAATAAAAGTTCCTGTGAACTGGTTCCCAAAAGTAGTGCTGCCTCTTGTAAAGAACGATGCTCGCTCTGCAAAAGTTCGAGCGACCTGATGCCTGCAACGGCTTCGATTCTCCTCAAGTTGGCGCCAACGGATCCTTCAGAGATGATGTGAATCAGTCCGATATCCCCAGTAGCGGTGACATGGGTACCGCCACATAATTCAACTGAGGGTCCTGCCGATAAAACCCGCACTTGATCGCCATATTTGTCACCGAAAAAAGCAATGGCGCCCTTCTCTAGGGCTTCATCTTTCGACGTTTCTCGTGATGTCACTGCGACATTGTCCAATGTCAGCGTGTTCGCAAGATCCTCAATGCGCTTCAGTTGCTCAATCGTCAGTGAGGCATAATGACTGAAGTCGAAGCGCAACCGTTCATCGTTGACTAAAGAACCAGCCTGCTTGACGTGCTCGCCGAGAACCTCACGAAGCGCCCAATGTAAGATATGCGTCGCAGTGTGGTGACGTCGAATGGCGGTACGACGCCGAGCGTCAATATTGGCCTCTACTTGTTGGTTGATGAGCAGTGTTCCTGTTGTCACGCGACATAGATGCCGACGCAATCCTGGCAAAGCGAAGGTGGTGTCGAGAACTTCATAGTTCCCAGTGGAGGAAGTCAGATCACCCGTGTCCCCAACCTGACCACCACTCTCCGCATAAAACGGGGTCTGCTCAAGGAAGACATCAAAAAGACCGTCGTCATCGGGAATAATTGCCACTACTTTTGTGGAGCAGGACTCTCGTTCATAACCGACAAAGGCACCCGTCCCATGCGACTCCATCACGTCTCGGTAGAGATCCATTCGAGAGCTATCAGCGACATTGCCTTTACGGGCCGTCTTTGCCCTCTGACGTTGCCGATCCATCTCCACTCTGAAACCTTCAAGGTCAACTGAGATTTCTCTTTCAGCTACGATCTCTTGAGTTACTTCAAGAGGAAAGCCATAGGTGTCGTGTAACAAGAACGCTGTGGAACCCGACACCACATGATTCTCATCTGCTTGGCTCAACTCATTGTCAAGAATTGAAAGACCAGTTTTTAGTGTCTGGCGGAATCTTTCCTCTTCCTTTGTCAAAACGCCCAAAATGAAATCCTTTTGAGCAATAACATCTGGGTAGGCCACACCCATAGTGCTGATTGCGGACTCGACAAGCGCCGGCATCACCAATTTTTCCGTTCCCAATAAGTATGCGTGGCGGACGGCACGGCGAATGATTCGTCGCAACACATAACCGCGACCTTCATTAGAAGGAAAGACACCGTCATTCACGAGCATCGTGCTTGACCGTGCATGTTCGGCCAATACCCGCAAACTAAAACTTGCTCGATCGTCGTAATCTCCGATTTTGTAACTCGACCCTGTCGCGGACTGCGCGGCCTCAACGATCGGGAAAAGAGCGTCGGTCTCCCACACACTGTCCTTGCCCTGCAGCAGAGCCAATATTCGCTCAAGACCTGCTCCCGTATCAATGGAAGGCTTTGGTAACGGTACCCGTGACCCATCACTTGACTGGTTGTACTGCATGAAAACTAGATTCCAAAACTCCATAAAGCGATCGCCGTGCGGATCGTGTAACGGTCCCCCAGATGGACCAAACTCAGACCCGCGATCAATATGTAGCTCGGAGCAGGGCCCACACGGACCAGTTTCTCCCATTTGCCAAAAGTTGTCTTTATCTCCGAGGCGCTGGATGCGATCCATAGGCACACCAACTTCTTCGTGCCACATCGCCTCAGCTTCATCGTCACTTGTATGGACCGTTACCCAAATACGGTCTCCATCAAAGCCCAACGTCTCAGTCACGAATTCCCAACTCCAAGGAATCGCTTTGGCTTTGAAGTAATCTCCGAAAGAAAAGTTGCCCATCATTTCAAAAAAGACGAGGTGCCGTTTCGTGCGGCCGACATCATCAAGGTCATTGTGTTTGCCACCAGCGCGAGCGCATTTCTGAATAGTGGCTGCCCGACGATACGGCGCAACTTCATCACCGACGAAGAATGGCTTAAAAGGGACCATCCCAGCTACGGTGAACAAGACCGTCGGGTCGTGAGGAATCAAACTTGCCGATGGAACTGCCGTGTGATCGCGTTCAGCGAAAAATCTGAGGAAACTCGATCTCAGTTCGTGAGCAGTGCGCGGAGACAGATTCATAACGTCTCAATCCTACCCTTGGGCACCTGCCTGAAAGAGATATATTCCTCTAACCTGACCGAGTGAGTAAACGTCCAACAATCCCCGCAACGTCCGTGCGAGTCCGAAAATCGGTTCCAGTCGCTCCAGTCACAGAACTCTCAGGTCGTCATCAAGATCTGCATGAAATGGTCAGTTTTGAAGATCCCCACCATCAACGTACATGGACGTTTGACGCAACTTTTATGCGCTCCTCATGGAAATGCATTTTCGGTGAGGGATGCCAAGGAATTTATGAAGTCTCTACGCCAGAACTCAACGAGGGTTGTTGCTCACTAGGCGCCCACTTTGTTGATGAGGATGATGTTGCCAATGTCGTGAGGGCTGTCGTCCGTTTGACAAAGAAAAATTGGCAATTTAAGGACAAAGCCAAGACGAAAGGCTTCCTGAAAAGCAATAAAGACGGCGACACAATGACGCGCCGAGTGGATGGCGCATGCATTTTCCTCAATCGTCCAGGCTTCGCCGGCGGCGCGGGTTGCGCATTTCATATTGCCGCCACAGAGGCGAATGAGCGCCCACTTGATTGGAAGCCGAATGTTTGTTGGCAGTTACCGTTGCGCCTTGAACACAGCACTGACGCTCACGGATGGGTCAATACTGTGGTTCGCGAGTGGAAACGACGCGACTGGGGCGCAGGCGGCGATGATCTGCATTGGTGGTGCACTGAAAACTCTGACGCTTTTGTCGGCAAAGAGCCTGTATACAAATACCTTAAAGAGGAAATTTGCGAGACTGTAACCGAGGAAATCTACGACTTGCTCGTGGAAATTCTTGAGCGCCCAACAGCAGTCCCGATAGCGCATCCCGTTATGCGAAACCGCAAATAATTGACAATTAATGAGCCTTTTTAAAAGCTTTCTTGCGATCCTCGGGATTGAGATAACGCTTACGAACTCGAATGGCTTTAGGAGTAATCTCCACCAGTTCATCATCGCCGATCCACTCAATAGCCGTCTCTAGTGTGTGAATTTTCGGAGCAGCCAATTTGACACCGTCATCATGGCTATGCGTTCGAATATTGTTCTTTTCCTTGGCACGGACTGCGTTCACGACCATCTCATCGCCACGTGAACTTTCTCCGATAACCATTCCCTCATAGGTCTTGTCACCTGGTTCAACAAATAACTCCCCACGCAACTGCAAGTTGTCAAGGGCATACGCCGTGACCATTCCCTCACGGTCAGCAATCATCGCGCCACCCAAACGATGAGGTAATTCACCGCACCAAGGCATCCAACCGGCATGGTTTTGGTGCAACATGGCCGTACCACGAGTCGCTGTCATCAGCAACGAGCGGAAACCAATCAGACCACGGCTAGGGCATTCAAATGTAATGACTGAGCGTCCTGGGTCGCCAGATCTGAGGTCAGTGACACGTCCTTTACGTGGCGCTAATGTCTGCGTGACAGCGCCCACATATTCATCGGGTACGTCACAGACGCCGCGTTCAAGAGGTTCAAACTTCTTACCATTTACTTCCTTGGTGATGACCTCTGGGCGGCTGACTTGTAATTCAAATCCCTCACGGCGCATACCTTCGATGAGGACCGCCAATTGCAATTCTCCACGGCCCGCCACTTCCATGACATCGGCTGAGTCAGTCTCATGGAGTTTGATAGAAACGTTGCCTAAAACCTCTTTGTGTAAACGGTCAATGAGGTGGCGACTAGTGAGATACTTTCCATCTCGCCCAGCGAATGGCGACGTATTCACACCAAATGTCATTCGCAACACAGGCTCATCAACCGTCAGACGTGGCAAAGCAACTGGGTTCTCGGTTGAGGCAATGGTGTCACCAATCTCAACTTCTGGGAATCCAGCAACAACAAAGAGGTCACCAGCGCGCAGTTCGTCTACTTCAACGCGACCGACTCCCATGTAGGCCATCAGCTGCGACAGGCGACGCTTTAATGCTGGCTGACCTTCAGCGAACTCCTCCTCAAGAAGGGCAACCATTTCACCCTTACGTAGAACGCCTTGATAGACCCGCCCGATTGCGAGACGTCCGAGATACTCCGATGCGTCAAGATTTGTTACTAGAGCTTGCAGGGGCGCATCTGAGTCCCCTGTCGGGGCTGGAATGCGTTCGATGATGGTGTCCAGCAGTGCAGAGAGGTTTGCGTCTGGGGCAGGCATACCGAGCCCAACCATTGTTCGACCTTCTCGAGCGACTGCGGAAATGACCGAAAAATCAATGTGGTGATCGTCAGCCTCAAGGTCAATAAAAAGCTGGTACACCTCGTCGAGAACTTCTTCGGCGCGTGCGTCCCCACGGTCAACCTTGTTGATCACGACAATGGCCGGCAGATTTAATGAAAGCGCCTTTTGCAGAACATAACGAGTTTGCGGCAGCGGACCTTCAGCCGCGTCAACCAAGAGCAAAATACCATCGACCATGGTTAACGCCCGCTCAACCTCACCACCAAAATCGGCGTGTCCCGGGGTGTCCACCAAGTTGATCTTGGTGTCCTTGTAGGTCACTGATGCGGCCTTGGCAAGAATTGTGATTCCTCGCTCGCGTTCTTGATCATTGGAGTCCATGACTCTGTCAACAACAGCTTGATGTGCGGCAAAAGTACCCGTGGCGCGCAACAATGCGTCCACGAGCGTTGTCTTGCCGTGATCGACGTGCGCGACTAACGCAACATTACGAATTTGATTTGCCATATCAGTTGTGGGCAACCGGCTTAGGCCTGGTCGTCGTCCTCTTCCTCAACATCATCTTCATCATCAAAGACAACTCCGTATTTTTCAGCAAGCGCGGCATATTCGTCATCTTGAGTGCGCGGTTGGGAATCTCCGCCCACTAAACCGAGATCGAAGGCACTGGGCCCTGCCTGTTTCAATTTTCGCGCTTCTTCGAAGCGACGGTGACGACCCTTTTTCACGTGAGGGCTCCGAACTTAAGAGAGGGGTTGAGGACTAAAAAAACTAACTTTCACCCAAGCCGAACTCGCGCGACTGCGGTGATTCTTATGCACCACACGACAAACTTGGGCATCCGTTAGTTTAGGCACTGAAGAGCGCAAAAGGTGGGAACTTGCTCGCCATTCCCACCTTTTGCGTCACTTTGGCGGTGTCAACTGGCCCAACTGTGGCTATTCCACTTGTTCAGAGACTTCTGGCAAGACCGAACCTCTCATCATTTTCAGGCCTCCATGTCCATCAAAGGAGAGTCCCAGTTCTCCTGAAAGCAAAGATTTAAGGTCGCCACCCACCAAATCCCGCCTCCAACCCGCGAGCAAACGGGCGGCCTGATCTTGCCGAATAAATGCCAAAATGTCTCCACGAGTGGCGAGAAGTGCGTTATCTATCTTTTGCACCCTGGCAACCTCACTCAACCATGCTGAGATCAGTGTGATTGCGGGTCGGAGGTGCCGATCAACATCGTCAGAGTCAGAAACGGGTATCTCCAGCGGTTTGCCTTGCCCCAGTCGCACTGCGGCCAAGATCTCAGTTCCGACTGCTCCTAGCGTATGACGCTTGTCCACGCCTCGGGACTGAGCCAACTCACTGATCGAGGCCGGCTCGCGTTGTGCAATTCCGTACAAGGCCAAATCAGGCAACACCTGACGTGGAGGAATGTCACTTGCCATCGCCCGACGTTCTCGCCACTCTGCCAATGAGGCTAAGACACCCCGAGCGCGAGGCCTTAATGCCCGCACATCTTTCTGTTTCCGCCAAGCGTCTGCTGGATCTCCAGGTCCGACTTTGCGATTGCGTAATTCTTCGCAAGCATCTAGAGCCCATTGCGTGCGACCTAGCTCATCCAACTTGGCGGTCAATAAATCGTGGAGTCTACATAGATGTTCAACATCAGAGGCCGCATAAGACTTTTGCCCATCCGAGAGTGGACGTCGCAACCAGTCTGTGAGTCGGTCACCTTTGGGGAGGGCGATCTTCAGATAGGCATTCACTAAAGAGGCTAAGGACGGAGTCGAGTAACCAAGGAATCCCGCCGCTACTTGAGTGTCAAAGATGTGATGCGGAATCACGCCGATGGCATGTGACAGAACATCAAGATCTTGCTGAGCTGCATGAAGCACGATGAGATGATCTGGGCCAAATATTTGGCTCAACATGCGCACATCGCACGATAATGGGTCAACGATCGCCAGACCGTCGCTCCATGCCAATTGCACCAATGCCAATTGCGGAAAATAGGTCTTCTCACGGTGGAATTCGGTGTCCAAGGCGACTCTTGTCTTGGTCATCAAACCATCAAGCAAGGCTTTCAGGTCACGATCATTATCAATCCATGAAAAAGTCACGTCGGATTATCTCCTTCAATGACATCGCGACCACTATCTAACCAGGCAAGTGTGCCGCCGGCGATATTCACGACATTCAAGGATTGCCCCGCCAAATAGTCACAAGCCTGAGCGCTCCGGCCGCCTACTTTGCAAATCAAGTATGTAGGTGATCCATCAGCGCTCACACACTCGTGAACACGATTCGGTATCTCCTGCAGAGATATGTGCACCGCTCCAGCCACATGACCAGATTGATATTCATCAAGCTGACGGACATCAATTAAGTGGATGCCGCCCTCAAGTAAATGTGCTAGCTCATCAACTGAAATCTCCGAGGGATATATAGACATTGCTACAAACTAGCGGAGTCAAGACTTGAGTTCGCTGAAGTCCTCAGGTGAGTTAAAATTGGCTAGGTGGCTGAGAGGTACGAGAACTCGCTTGGTTCGGAGATACTGAACAACATCGCTCACTTTGCGCTCTCCCGCAACCACGGAGCGATTCACAATGTCCAAGGTTCTTGACACTCGCCATGCTGAGCACAAGGGTTGGTTGACCTCAATGTGTGTGTCAGTTGTTGAGTATGCGTACACCAGATCATCCTCGCTGTGGCTCATGGCAACATACAAAGCCTTGACGTCATCCTTGGTGACCATGAAGAGGTCAACCGCAAGAACAAAAGCGATTCCATCCTGGGCGTGATTGAGTGCTGTGGCAATCCCGTCGAGCGGACCCTGTCCTCCCCCCTGATCCTCGAGGTGGACCCAGGGGTACGAAGCGAATAGTTCCCTATTCCGACCAACTATGAAGACGCCATCTAGGCACATTTCTTGCAAAAGTTGACATTGATGCTCGACTGCCGACTGAGAAGAGATCGGAAGGAACGCTTTGTCCACACCCATGCGACGGCTATGACCACCGGCCAAGACGTAACCTCGGCACTGCATCGACTATGTCAATCCCTGGTGATTGCTGCGGGGACCCCTGATGGGTCAAGTTGCAACAAGAAAATGATGCACCTCTCGGCTTCGTCGGATTCTCCGATCAACGCCGCCATTTGCTGGAGACCATGAAGGCAACGCAGAAAGCCTAAATTCGAGGGCTGATCCCAACGAACATAGCCAGATCCGCGCCAACCGTTTTGCCGCAAAGCATCTAAACCACGGTGATAACCGATGCGATAATACGCATATCGCTCCAAAATATCTCTTCCGCTATCACCTAGATGCGCCCAAGCAAAGAGTGAACGCGGGTAACGCATAGCAACCTCGCCAAACATTGAGAGATGCTGATGTGCTGGTGCGCCGAGGGCCGTTGCTAGCGATTCTCTAATCACCGCTTCCTCCATTGGCAAAACGGTGGTTGGCGGTCCCTGTGGTGTAAGACTAATTGGATTGCTATTACTCATAGGAACACAGTATCTAGTGCAGCAGCAAAGACACACTCTTGGGTAAGGTACAGGTATGGTTTTATCAATACAGACTGTGATGCTGGCAATCGACGTCAGCAAGTTGCAAAACTTCATGACGGCGGGCGCCGTTGCTCCCATCGTCATCGGCTTAATAATCTTCCGATTCGCAGCCAACGCGATGATCAAAGCCTTCGTCATTATTGTGGCATTGGCTCTGGGAGGCTTGATCTACTCGCAGCGCAGTCAAATCTCTGACTGTGTTGATCAAGCCAAATTGGCGCAATCCTTTGAGGGAGATCAGGCTCAATGCACAATTTTGGGATACGACTTCAAACTTGATATTCCGTAAGCAGGTCGATGTAGACATCAAGATCTGCGCCAAGATCTCAAGTTCGAAAATGTGTGTGAAAACCTCTAGCCTGAGGGGATGGAAGTAGCTCTGATTCGCCACGCAATCCCTATTCGCAAAGAATTGGTGAGTGGTGTGGCGGACCCCGAGTTATCTGTGGACGGTCAGGCCCAGGCGCAGCTATTAGCCGATTATCTGTCCAAAGAATCTTTTGATGCTTTGTACGCGAGCCCGATGAAGCGTGCCCAGCAAACTGCTCAAGCCGTCTCGAGTGCCTTAGATTTGCCATTGATCACTATCGACGGAGTCGCCGAATATGACCGCAATAGCAGTGAATATGTCCCAGTTGAAGAACTCAAAGCGACCAATGACCCGCGCTGGCAACAGATGCTCAATGGTGAATGGACGGGTTTTGAAGAAACTGAGGAAGACTTTTCGCGCGGTGTCGTCGGCACGATTGAATCTCTCGTTGAGCGCCATGAATCGCAGAGAATCGCCATTGTCTGTCATGGCGGAGTGATCAATGCCTACATCTCCCATTGTCTGGGACTGCCCAACAGCAGAGGATTCTTTTATCCGAATTACACTTCAATCCATCGCATTGCCGCAGCACGCAGTGGCGAACGGAGCATTGTCACTCTCAACGAAACATCCCATTTGCGTTTGAGCGGATTGCCGATGGGTCTGTTTCAGAAATCCATCAACTAGTGGATCCGATGGCCGTGTTATGAACTCTTCCAGAGCCCGCCAAAACCCGATGTACTCGCCTCAAGCAGATGTGAGTGGTCTCTTGCGCCACCTTGACGCTTCCGTTTCACCCGCTCACGCCGTTGATTACTGTGGCACACAACTTCGCCTTGCAGGTTTCCAAGAGGCGTCCTTCTCCAAACTCGGACGTGCTCTCCCCAACTGTGGCTTCATTGCCGAATCCGGACTTCTCCTGGCATGGGATAACTCCTCGAAGAGATTTTCACATTTCCGGATAGTGGGGGCACACACAGATTCTCCCTGTCTGAAAATAAAACCTCTTCCAGACACAGGCAACTTTGGTTGGCGACAACTTGGCGTAGAAATGTACGGAGGGATACTCAGTAATTCCTGGCTTGATCGGGATTTAGGTATAGCGGGACGAGTTGTATTATCGGACCATTCTGTGACTCTCGTACGAGTCCACGAAGCGGTAGCGCGCATTCCGCAGTTAGCGATTCATCTCGATCGTGATGTCAATGAGAAGGGGCTCATTCTTGACAAACAGATTCACCTGATGCCGATCTGGGGTTTGGGAGATTCGGCTGAGGGCTATTTCAAGGAATGGTTGAGCAGCAAGATTGGGATCGGCTCGTCTGACATCGTGAGTTGGGATCTTGGCTTATATGACCTCACGCCTGCATCTCTCTTGGGATCGGACTCTTCGCTCATCGCAAGTGGACGCTTGGACAATCAGGTGTCTTGTTGGGCAGCCATTGAAGGCTTGATCGCTGCAAAAACACGAGGTGATGACTCAACTAACTGTTCTGTCGTGGCCCTTTTTGATCACGAGGAAGTGGGCTCACAAAGTACGCATGGGGCTGGAGGACCGCGTCTGCAATGGCTCCTCGAGTCCATCAACGCGCGCAATGAAAGATCCTTTCACGAAATTTCAGCTGCCTCACATTGCATCTCTGCCGATAACGCACACGCGGTGCACCCCAATTATCCAGAGCGCCACGATCCACAACATCGACCACTTCCAAATCAAGGTCCAGTGCTCAAGAGCAACGCCAATCAACGCTATGCCACATCGCCCGAGTCAGCGGCTGTCTTTGTTGAATCCTGCGCCGCGGCCAAAGTGCCATTCCAACACTTCGTCTCCAAGAACACAATGCCCTGCGGATCAACCATTGGTCCGATCACGTCGACTCAATTAGGAATACCTACCGTGGATGTTGGTGTGGCTCAGTTGTCAATGCATTCGGCGCGTGAACTGTGCGGGTCGCTCGATCCCTTGTTGTTTACTCAAACGTTGGCTCATTATTTCATTGCCTAGCGAGAGGCCTTACTTTGAGCCGAATCAAATAAACTTTGAAGCTCACGTTGAAGTTGAGCCGACACTTCCTTGACCGCTGATCGCGGCATCCGACCGTCCACCGCATCTGGGACTTGAATGGGCGCGCCTATGATCACGACCAACTTTCTTGGATAGATGAATTTTGCACCCTTCCCCATCACTCGCTCACTTCCGCCAATCCCCACTGGAATGATTGGGACTCCCGCTTTGCAAGCCACATAAGCCGCACCATCCATCACCGGTTGCACTGTTGGTCCAGATTTGCGTTCACCTTCAGGGAACAGCACGAGAGGTTCCCCACATTGCAGAGCCTTGATGGAGCGTAAAATCGCCTCTCGGTCTGCTGAACCTCTCGTCACGGGAAAGGCTCCTAAGGAAGTAACGATCCAGCGCAAAGGTTGGCTCTTCCACAGAGAATCTTTTCCCATGAAGCGCATTCTGCGGCGGGTGCACGATGATGCAATCGGGGTATCAAGATAACTGCGATGCACGGGAGCCAAAACGAATGCCCCACGTTGAGGAATGTTCTCACGCCCCGTGAGAGACATTCTGCAATACATGCGACAAAAAAATGTCACCGCTGTCCGCACGCTGGCATAAAAAACTCGGACACCTATCGCGTCCGCAGCGAGATGTGATTCAACTTCACTCACGGCAACCTCCCCTCAACAAGATTGACGATCTGCTTCACAATATCAACCACGAGACGTCCACTCGTGTCGATCAGCACTGATCCCTCAGCCTCGCGAAGAGGACTATCAGCGCGTGTCGAGTCCAATAGATCCCTTTCACTGATCAGCCTTTCAATCTCATCAACATCTCCACCGATTTCGGCAACTCTCCGTCCAGCGCGGACTCGCGGCGTAGCCGTGAGGAAGACCTTCAACGTCGCATCTGGGAACACGACAGAGCCGATATCACGACCCTCCACTACACCTCCCCCGCGCGCTGATGTCCACGCACGTTGCCTACTGCGCAAATTAGCCCGAACACGTGGATTGGTGGCGATCACGCTGGCTGCCTGTGTCACAGCCGGAGTTCTGATATCAACGGTGACATCAACCCCATCGGCGATTACTTGATTTTCGAATACATCCAAAGAAAGGCTCTCACACAAGGCACCCACTTGTTCAAAATCACTCGGATCAATTCCTAGACGAAGCACGGTGCTTGTGACCGCACGAAACATCGCACCCGTATCCAAGTACTGCAAGTTCATCGCCTGGGCTAACGCCTGAGCAATGGTTGATTTACCCGCGCCTGCGGGACCGTCAATTGCGATAATCATCTGCGTGCCAGACACAGAATTACCAACTAGTCCCGACAGAACGACCCTCGTCATAGCCAGTTGAACTTTGGAGCCCGACGATTGCCCGTTGATGGAACTCTTCATTGGTGTTTGCACCTGCATAGGTAAATGCACTACGAACACCGGCCACGATTTGATCAATGATGTCTTCCACCCCTGGACGCTCGGGATCTAAATACATCCGCGATGTAGAAATCCCTTCTTCAAACAATTCTTTACTGGCCCGATCAAAGAGACCCTCTCGACGTGTCCTGTTTCGCACAGCACGATTTGAAGCCATGCCGAAATTTTCTTTGTAGAGTCGACCATCCGGATCGCGCAGAGTATCTGCAGCGGATTCGTAAGTTCCCGCAAGCCAAGAGCCGAACATCACATTGCCTGCACCCGCTGCCAGTGCCAATGCCACATCTCGCGGATAACGAATGCCCCCATCAGCCCATACCGAGGCACCTAAACGTCGGGCTTCTTGAGAGCATTCAAGTACTGCCGAAAACTGCGGTCGTCCCACACCCGTCATCATACGAGTGGTGCACATCGCTCCTGGACCAACACCCACCTTGACAATATTTGCACCTGCATGCACGAGATCACGCGTCCCACTCGCGGTCACGACATTACCTGCGACAATGATTGCGTTTGGCGCTGAAGCCCGGGCTGATTGCACGGCCTCAAGCATGCGTGTCTGATGTCCGTGTGCTGTATCAACGACAAGAACATCCACTCCCATCTCGTGTAACACTTTTGCTTTGTGAGCCGGATCGCCGTTGACCCCAATCGCTACGGAAGTCAGGAACTGACCATCCGAATTCAGGGCTGCTCGGTAGAGCGTCGACCGCAAAGCACCTCGACGAGTGACACAGCCAATCAAGCGCCCCTCAGCATTAGTGACTGGTGCTGCGGTCAGACGCTGTCCCGACAACAGATGGAAGATTTCTTCAAGATCTGTACCGTCTTGAATACACAGCAAATCAGTGGACATCACATTATGTAGTTGCGTAAAACGATCGTAACCAGCCGCATCAGCCTCGGTAAAGATCCCAAGTGGATGATCTAATTCATCCGTCACAATCACCACGCCATGAGCGCGTTTGTGTATCAAACTGAGAGCTTCACCAACAGTGTCGGTGCGCGAAAGAGTGATCGGTGTTTCATAAATAGGATGTCGACTTTTCAGAAAGTCGACCACCGTGTGTATGACATCGAGGGGGATGTCCTGTGGAAGCACGACTAAACCGCCGCGCCGAGAGACAGTTTCAGCCATTCTGCGCCCAGCAACAGCGGTCATATTTGCCACAACCACGGGAATAGTCGTGCCGATCCCATCCGACGTGACAAGATCCACGTCCAAGCGCGATCCAATATCAGACACGCTCGGGACCATAAAGACATCGCTATAAGTGAGGTCATAGGAGGGCGACAGGTCATTTAGGAATTTCATACGTCGTTATCCTTTGTTGGTACCCATACACGAGTGCGCCTTCAGGCTAGGGGCTATCTTGGGCTAGGTGAAGCACCCAATCGTTCTTGTTCACGGCTGGGGTGGTTCATTCTCCACAACCTGGAAAACAAATGGCTTCGCCGATCTCCTTGAAGATGCCGGCAGAACTGTCATTGGTGTCGACCTATTGGGACACGGCCAGGCTCCAAAGCCTCATTCCCCTGAAGACTATGGAGACCTCACTGAACGAATTCTACAAGTCATGCCCCCAGAACCCGTGGACCTCATCGGCTTCTCCCTCGGCGCTATTACCCTTTTGCGCTTAGCCATCGAGCACCCTGATCGGGTGAAAAGTTTGGTCGTAGCGGGAATTGGCAGAAATGTCATTGAGGCTGATAGTCAAGAATCGCACCGCTTGATCGTTGACGCCCTCGAGGGTCATGTGACGCAAGAAAATAACCTTGCGCGCCTTTTCGTGCAATACGCAGATCAACCAGGCAATGACAAAATCGCTCTCACAGCGATAATGAAACGTCAGCGTGACCCTTACACAGCGGAAGAACTCGCAAAGATCACTTGTCCAGTTTTAGTCGTCATCGGTGACAAGGATTTTGCTGGGCCAGGGGATGGTTTGGTGGCCATGTTGCCTAACGCGCGTCTTGTGACCTTACGAAATGTGGATCACTTTGCCACAACCGGCGATTTCGGATTCTTTGATGCCGCTTTTGATTTCTTAGGTGTGGATCTGAAATGAAATCTGGTTCCATTGGAACAGATACAGATCATGCCATTGAGGTCCTACGAAATGGCGGTGTGATCGGCTTTCCCACCGAGACCGTCTACGGCCTTGCCGCAGATGCTTCGAACAGCGTTGCTGTCAATCGTATCTTTGACATCAAAGGTCGCCCAAGGAATCATCCTTTAATCGTGCATATTGATTCCCTGGCCGAAGCGCGACGCTGGAGTGCCGATTGGCCGGCGTCGGCGGAGATTTTAGGTGCTTTGTTTTGGCCCGGTCCCTTGACAGTGATCGTTGCGAAAGCACTCACTGTTCACTATGGGGTGACTGGAGGGCTCGAGACAGTTGCATTGCGGATACCGAATCACGCCACAGCCATAGCGGTATTAAGCGGGCTTGAGGGAGGTATCGCAGCCCCATCAGCGAATAAATTTGGCAAAATCAGCCCGACCACCGCCGAGCATGTGCTCAAAGATCTGGGTTCAGAAGTGGATTACATTTTGGACGGTGGACCTTGCTCCATCGGGCTTGAATCCACCATTGTCGACTGCTCAGCACACACCATTCAGATTCTCCGTCCAGGTGGTATTTCGCGCGAGGTCATTTCTCAGATCCTGCCTTTGTCAGAACAAATGACTGGTCCGAATCGTGCCCCCGGAATGTTGGACTCGCACTATGCACCGATGTGTCGTTTGACTATGGTCGCGGATATATACGAGGCACAAAGCCTTCTCAAAACTCAGGCCGTAACTCAGCACACACGCATTATTGATGGAAGTAGTGATCCGACATTATTCGCTACTCAAATGTATGCGCAGTTACGCCAATGTGATGACGATGGTATTGATCAAGCGATTGTCGTTCTTCCCCCGCCGAACGGAATTGGTAACGCGATTTGCGATCGATTACTCAAGGCCGCTCATGGTGCGCACGACCAATCTCATTGATAGTCGCGATCCACAGGTCGCGAATATTCAGGGCATTCGTGAGTCCGTCAACAGTCAAACTGACGCTGCTTGATCCCGCGTCGGGGAGAACTTCTAAACGGCACCAAGTAAGAATTGGGTCTCCGATATGAACTTCTAACAGATTCGGCGGATCATCAAGTGCAACATCTCCAATGATGCGTCCTGCCACAAGTAGCAGTTCAAAAGCGACGATAGGAAGTGCATTAATCACAAATGAAGGCCGATCAATTTCAATTGCCGAAGGAACTTTTGGAATGAAAATTTGCAAGGACTCCAGATTTTGCTGGTGACGAACATTCATAATCTCATCAAAAGCCACATTTACCAAAGCCATGTGCTCATCGGACCCCCCTCGATCTGGGTGAAATTCGAGAGCTAAAAAACGCCTCGCTTGAATGATCTCGTCGACACTCGCAGTTTGCGTCAAACCAAAAAGTTTGTAGAACTCGGCTAGGGGATTCTCGGTCATTTATTTTTTGGGGCCAGCAGACGTATAAGAAGTTCCCTCAGGATCGCTAGCCCACTGCGGCGTGCACCCCCAAGAATCCTCGAAGACTAATTCGACGAGAGGACGTCGTCGAACTGCCCCATGGGAGCCAAGTGGGCGACCCAAAGTAATACAAGCTGATAGTGCGACCTCCTCAGGGATGCTCAGGAGCAATCTCAATTCACTATCCACCGATTGGTGCCACATAGTCAAAGCGCCTCCGTAGCCCAAAGCTCGCGCAGCCAAAAGAAGATTCTGACAGGCTGGATAAATTGATGCCCCTTCATATGGAGATGGCTCGCGATACCGCACGAGACAAGCCAAAATAATCACCGGCACTTTTTCAATGTTGTCAACATAGTGCTGCATGGTGGCCGCTTGGCGTGCCTTCGGCGAATCACTCTTCTTTTCTACTTCTGATCTATAACCATCCGTCTCTGATTTGCTTGCCCAGCCCTGCCGAAAGGAATCCCCCAAAAGTTTCTTGGCTTTCATGGCGATTGGCCCTTCTCGTAGGACCAAAAAACGAAATGGCTGACGATTTGATCCACTCGGGGCGCGCGTGGCGTGCCAGATGATGGCGTTTACATCTGTCACGGGTATTTGCTCATCGGCATACCGCCGAATTGAGCGCGTCGTAGAGATGATGTTCAGAGCTTCTGGCGAACCGTCAATAGACATTTAGCGACCAGTAAAATGCGCAGGGCGTTTTTCCATGAAGGCAGCCACGCCTTCTTTGAAGTCCTGAGTATTGATCAACGGCAAGAGTTGCAAAAACACATGATGAATATTTTGTTCAAAAGTTTCAGTTTCCGCTGCCCGCATCATGCGCTTGATAGCACGCACCGCAAGCGGAGCGTTTGAGGCAATCTCCTGCGCTAACTCAGTCGTACGAGTCGATAGATCTTCTGGTGCGACTACATCGTTGACTAGACCAAGCCCCAGACCTTCCGTAGCACTCAGTGTTCGTCCCGTGAAGCAAATCTCCGCTGCCTTGGCGTAACCCACAAGGCGGGGCAGCAACCATGTCCCTCCACTCTCGGGCAAGATTCCTCGTTTTGCAAAACCGGGAGCCAATTTCGCCGTGAATGAAGCCAGACGAATATCGCAGCCAAAGGCCAAATCCAGACCGTATCCAGCAGCACCCCCGTTCAGCGCACAAATCGTCGGAGTGTCCAAATTGTGTAGCACCACAGGTGGTGCCGTCCTCAGGTCAAACTCGCCCCCACCCGAGCCGGAACCAGAATCTAAGACTCCTAAAGAGTCCTTCATCCCCATTTGGGAGGCCAGGTCTAATCCTGCACAGAAGGCCTTGCCGGCTCCCGTCAGGACAATACAACGGACCTCACGGGACCGATCCGCACGCAAAAGTTGCTCAGACAGCTCTGTCAACATCGCTCCCGAAATGGTGTTCAGACGCTCAGGGGCATTGAGGGTAATAGTGGCTACTTTGTCGGAAACTTCATAGAGAACTTCACTCATGGTCCCACCATAGCCAGTCTTTTTCATCGAGGTAGAGATGAAACAAGTCCTGATTATTGTCGATAACAGACATTCACTTGTCGGAGTTGGTCTCAGTGGCGGTACTATTGGCATCTCACAACCAATGAGGCATTTGCCTCGGATCTCCAGGGGGAGAAAACATGAAGAAATCAAACGCACGTCGCGTTGGTGCCCTTCTCGTCGGGTTCGCGATCTTGGGCGTCAGCGCCTGCGGTAGCGATGACACGGAAGTGGCGCCTACCGAGGCTCCTGCAACTGAAGCACCTACAACTGAAGCACCTGCCACAGGTGGAGAACTTGAAGGCATGAAGGGTACGACTCCTAAGGGCGCCGACATCAGTGAGGAATGGCTCGCACAGGTTTCCGATTACTGGGTATCACTCGGTAACACGGCCCTCGCCGACTTCAACTACGCCGCTGAGGCTTATGACGCAGCCATTGTTGTTTCTTTGGCTGTTGAAATTGCCGGCACCGACGGTGCTGCTCACGCTAACGAGATCGTCGGCATCACCAAGGGTGGCACTAAGTGCACAACCTTCGCCGACTGCAAGGCAATCATCGCTGACGGTGGCGACCCCGACTATGACGGATTGTCAGGTCCACACGAATTTAACGGCAATGGCGAGCCCCTTGAAGGTAGCTACGCAATGCTTGAATTCGGAGCAGACAACCGCATTACAGAAGCATCCAATAGCAACCTGATTGAGGCGGCAGCTCCCTCCTCAGCCATCGTTGAGTTGGGCACCACTACTTCGACTCGCGCCGGAGACGGTCAGTTGCATATTGGTTCGCTTCTTCCCGAGACGGGAAGTCTCGCGTTCCTCGGTGACCCCGAGTATGCCGGACTTGTGTACGCAATCAACGAGATCAATGTCGCTGGTGGCGTGTTGGACAAGGAAGTTCTGTACACCCAGGGTGACTCGGGCGATACCTCAACTGACATTGCTTCAACCACTGCTGACCGCTTGATCAGCGAAGGTGTTGACGCCATTATTGGTGCTGCTTCTTCTGGTGTGACCTTGACTGTTATTGACAAGATCACGGACGCTGGAATTACCATGTTTAGCCCAGCTAACACCAGCCCAGCACTCAGTGATTACGCTGACGACAACCTGTACTTCCGCAACGCTCCGGCCGACGGACTTCAGGGTGCTGTTGTCGCCAACCAGATCATTGAAGATGGAGCTACTTCGGTGTTCATTATGAATCTCGACGACTCGTACGGTAACGGCATTGCCGCTGTCGTGAAAGACGTTCTTGAGGCAGCTGGCGTTGAAGTTAAGGGCGTCAAGGCATATGACCCAACCGCAGCATCGTTTGACGCTGAAGTTGGCGAAATCGTTGCCGCTGACCCCGACGCCATCGTGTTGGTATCGTTCGACGAAGGCAGTCGCATCTTGCGCACCGCTGTTGAGAGCGGAATCGGCCCGAAAGTTAAATTGTGGTACGGAACCGATGGCAACATGGGTAACGGTCTCGGAGAAAACTTCGACGCTGGTCTCTGATTCATTCGATCTTTGATCAATTCAGAAGAACTGAAAAGGCCCCCGGGAAACCGGGGGCCTTTTCACATACTAGAACCGAGAACGGATTCTTCAGCCACCCGAAGATTTCGCCAGGGTGCCAAGATATAACTCGATGACATTGGGATCCGAAAGCAGTTCACGACCACTTCCGGTGTACGCACTACGACCTTGATCAAGCACGTAGCCCCGATTTACAACCTGTAAGCAACGACGGGCATTTTGTTCAACCATCAAGATGGCTACACCGGTTGTGTTGATTGTTCGGCATTGAACAAAGACTTCGTCTTGGAGCGCTGGAGACAGTCCAGCAGATGGTTCGTCCAGAAGCAAGATTTTTGGTTCAAGCATGAGAGCACGACCCATAGCGACCATTTGTCTCTCTCCTCCCGACAGCGCACCGGCTCGTTGTGCGGCGCGATCACCGAGCTTTGGAAAAAGACCGACGACGTATTCAAAGCGATCATGAAACACCGAAGGCTTCAAAAAGCAACCCATTTCTAGGTTCTCTTTAACAGTCAGACTTGGGAAGACATTTTTGTTTTGCGGCACATAGCCAACACCCATCGGGACTAACTCATGGGCCTGACGACCCGTAATGTCTTGGCCCATCAATGTCACGGTTCCCGAACGAACTTTGCACTGTCCCAACACTGCTTTGAGCAGAGTTGATTTTCCGGCGCCATTCGGTCCAATGATGCCCACAAATTCGCCAGCATTGACCACGACATCACAGCCATTCAAAATATTGACTTCGGGAATATACCCAGCTACAAGATCCGAACTCCGGAGGATTGCCGTATCTTCCATCACTCCCCCTCCAGCAACGATTGACCCTGACGAGTACCCAAGTAAGCATCAATGACAGCAGGGTTCTCGCCGATGTCGTCGGGAGTTCCTTCGGCGATGATTCGACCTTCGGCCATAACGATGACCCAGTCGGAGATGTCGTTCACCATATCCATGTCGTGCTCGACAAAAAGCACGGTCATTCCATCATCCCGCAAACCGCGAATGTGCTGGTTCAAAGATTGTTTCAAAGCTGGGTTGACTCCGGCCATTGGCTCATCGAGCATGACGAGGGTGGGGTTGGTCATCAACGCACGCGCCATCTCAAGCAATTTGCGCTGACCACCAGAAAGCGAACCGGCGTATTCCTCGCGCATATGGTCCATTTTGAAGCGAGTAAGAAGTTCGTCAGCCCGTTCTGTGATCTCTGCTTCTTGACCTTTCCACACAGATGCAAACAAACCGTTCCACCACTTTTCACCTTTTTGATGCGTTGCACCGAGACGCATGTTTTCAATCACCGACAACTTGGTCAGGCTCTTCGTCAACTGGAAGGTACGGACCATGCCAAGAGCAGCAGTGCGATGAGAGGCAACTCCATCCATGCTGTTTCCATTAAAACTCCAGCGTCCAGAGTTCGGTTGATCAAAACCTGTGAGCAAGTTAAAGAAGGTTGTCTTGCCGGCGCCATTGGGACCGATGAGAGCCGTAATGGAACCTCTTTGGACTTCAAAGTGCTCAACGTCAACGGCGACTATTCCGCCAAATTCTCGTCGAATATTGTCGGCGACCAAAATTGAATCTGGCTTACTCGCGCCTGGTGTTCTGTCAACACGTGTGAGAGCAGCGCGAGTTTGTGACGCTAACTCACCATAACTACGTTCAACGTCCATCAAAAGCCATCTCTTTGCGATTTCCAAAGACGCCCTGAGGTCGAAAGACCATCAAAAGAATCAAAGTGATTCCAATCAAAATAAAGTTCAGCTGACCAACCTGAGTTGATTTCATGATCGTGAAGTTGCCAATATTTACCGGCTCCTGAGCGAATTGTCGCAAGAAATTGTCCATAAAAGTGAACAAACCCCAAAACATCATTGAACCAACGATTGAACCTGACACTTTTGCTACACCACCAAGGACGAGTGCTGTCAGAATATAAAAGGTGAGGTCACGGCTGTAGTTGTCTGGTTGCACGCTTCCACGGTCAAGCGCAAAAACCATTCCCGAAACTGTTCCAATCACGCCACCGAGAATAAGTGACTGCATCTTGTACGAATAGACATTCTTTCCAAGGGACTTAACTGCATCTTCGTCCTCACGAATAGCCTTTAATACGCGACCCCATGGAGACTTCATTAATTTGTACACAACGAAACCAAACACAGCAACAAGTAGCCATCCAACGATAAGAACCCACAATTCACGCCCAGTGAAAGTGAAAAGCCAAAAGCCGTATTTGTCAGCTTCTTGGATTCCAAAGTCATTACCTAATGAACGGAAAGTTTCAGAAAACCCATTAATACCATCGCTGCCACCAAAATAAGTTTTAAATTTCACCGAACGCACAACCAAACGAATAATTTCGGCTGTGGCAATAGTGACAATTGCGAGATAATCGGCTCGAAGGCGCAATGTGGGTATTCCCATTAACAGACCGAGGATGACTGAAAACAAGATTCCAATAGGAATGCCCCACCAAAAAGAAATATCAAAATAGTGAGCAGTCATACCCAACCCATACGCGCCACAGGCCATAAAGCCTGCTTGACCAAAATTTAAAAGGCCTGTATAACCGAACTGGACATTCAAACCCAATGCGGCGATTGCAAAATAGACGGCATTAATCCCAATAAAGCCCTTCAGGCTATTTTCGAAGATGAGATTCCAATCCATAGCTATCCAACCCTCTGTGCTCGACCCAAAATACCTTGGGGTCTCAGTAGAAGAACCAAAATAAGAATCAGCAATGCGGGAGCGCTTTTGAGCTCAGTTGGTACCACCAGGCTCGAGACCTCCACTAATACTCCAATGACGAATCCACCGACCAAAGCGCCAAATGAGCTTCCGAGGCCTCCAAGTGTGATGCCGGCAAACAACAGGAACAGCAAACGACCGCCCATATCAAAACTCACTTGCTCGTCTAAACCTCTGAAAATTCCACCAGCAGCAGCTAAAGATCCGCCGATAGTCCAGACAAGTCGGATGACTTTTTCAGAGTCAATACCTGTAGCGGAGGCGAGGTCTGGGTTATCCGAAACCGCGCGAGTGGCTTTACCGAGTCGAGTGAATCGCAAGCAAAGTGCAGTCACAATCAAAATCACTAAACACAGAATTGAGACAATGAAGTCTCGCGGTGTGATATTAATCGGTCCGAGTTTCCAAGATTTTTGCAATGAGAAATCCCCAAAGGGCCGAGTCCGACCTTCAAACCGTGAGAGAAAAAAGTTTCGTAAAGCGATAGATAATCCCACGGTTAAGACCATTTGAGTCACAAGGCCGATCCCCCGACGACGTAGAGGACCGAAAATCCCTTTGTTCAAAGCCCACCCAAAGCCGCCACCCAAAACGATGCCTAAAGGCGCTGCCCAAAAAATGTGGAAAGTACCGTCTTGATGAATACCTGGAATAAAACTCAAAAATCCGAGGAAGGTCAAGCCAGTGACATTGAATACAAAAGTCATGATTCCACCGAAGGTCACCATTTCTCCGTGGGCAAAGTTAGTGAGTCCGGTCGTACCAAGAATCAGGGAAAGCCCAACCGAGCACATGGCTAAAATCAAACCCAGCCGGATGCCATCCGAGATACGCTGAGCCACCCTTTCAAATCCTGGTTGCGAAACATTCTGTGACTCGCCAATAAAGTAGGTGATTACTTTAGTTTTGGTCACGAACGAGTCAGTCAGAATAGTTTGCACTGCCGGCGTTCTGGCAATCAACTTCTCCCCGGAAGGAAGGGTATCTTCGTTCAGAGTGACCGTGTAATCGGCTCGACTTGGGACCGCTACAACCACGACTCCTTCGGCATCAGTGACACCAACCCCGAGGACCAGACCTTGTGCATCTGTCACTGAAATTTCGACACCTGCGACTGGCTGGTTATCGCTTTTTCCGTCGTTCGTACGCACCTGATCTCGCACCTGGATGCGAACGCTGTAATCATCATCTGCTGCTTTCGCTGAGCCGAATGCAAAACCCAAAACCGACCCAATCACAACGGCAATCACGAGACAACGTTTTGCGACGACTTTGACTAACAAAACTTTCACTGAACCCTCTGTCCATGGCACTCACTTGCTCTGTCCTAGTCAGGTTACTTCTCCGCAACCGCCTAATGTAACCCAAGTGCCCCCGACGCCGAAACCTACTCGTCCGATAGCACTGGTGTTGCTGGCCAGCGCGTTATTCGGCACCACGGGCACCGCATTAGCCAAAGGACCAGCAAATATTGACGCCATCTCTGCTGGTATTTTCAGGCTCATTATTGGAGGTTGTGGGCTCACTCTGATTTCTTGGCGGCATGTTCCAACTCTGCAGGATCAATCTCGCCGTCTGCTCTTCGGGGCTACCGCTGTGGCCACTTATCAACTCCTCTTCTTTTATTCGGTCAGCCTCACGGGAGTTGCATTGGCGACACTGATCACTATCGGCGCGAGTCCTTTATTCTCTCGTTTGCTCTCACACCTCAAGAGACAGCCGCCCCCATCACCAATGTGGTGTCTGGCCGCCGCCTTCACTCTCTCTGGTCTCGTGGTCTTGGTCGTGGGTTCTGAAAATTCGGTGTCATACGACTTAGGTGGGATGATGTGTGCTCTTGTCGCTGGCTGCGCGTATGCAATGTACACAGAGAGCGCTTCGGCCCTCATCAACAGGAAAGCTCATCCCACGGCAAGTCTTGGCGCGATGTTCTTCATTGCTGGATTGCTCACTACTCCCCTGTTCATTTGGCACCGAGTTGCTTGGTTGAATACATCTCGAGGAATCCTCGTCATTTTTTACTTATCTATCGTCACTTTGACATGTGCTTATATGGCCTTCGGCAACGCTCTGGTGACCTTAAAGCCGATGACGGTGGTGATGTTGACCACGCTTGAACCAATAGTGGCATCAGTTCTCGCCGTCTTTATGTTGAATGAAAAGTTTCCCCTCACTTCGTGGGTCGGCGCGAGTTTGGTCTTCACCGGATTACTCATGGTTGGGTTGTCAACGCCTCGGCAAACTACGGTGAGATCGTGAGCGACTTTGCCCCTGCCCCCATCAAGAATCGGATAACAGAACTCTTAGGTATTGACTATCCGATCATTCAAGCCCCCATGGGATGGATAGCGAGAAGCCCCTTAGCGAGTGCCGTCAGCAACGCTGGAGGTTTGGGAATCATTGAAACCTCTTCTGGCGAGCTTGACAATATTCGTCGCGAAATCGAAAAGATGGCTGAACTCACACACAAGCCATTCGGCGTCAACATCGCTCAACTTTTTGTTCGGGACCCGTCAATCGTTGATTTCGTTGTTGCGCAAGGCGTCAAGTTTGTGACCACCTCAGCGGGTGATCCACGGCAATATACGGCACAATTGAAGGATGCCGGTTTGACGGTCTTCCATGTTGTCCCCACACTTTCGGCAGCCCTCAAAGCAGTTGCTGCAGGTGTCGATGGTCTTGTCGTTGAAGGCGGAGAAGGTGGCGGTTTCAAAAATCCGCGTGATGTCTCCACGATGGTTCTTCTGCCACTTGTGGCTTCACGCGTTGACGTGCCGATCATCGCTGCAGGGGGAATGAGTGATGGAGTTTCTATGGCCGCCGCATTCGCTCTTGGTGCGCAGGGAGTGCAAATGGGGACCCGAATGGTCTCCGCTACTGAATCACCTGTGCACAATAATTGGAAACAAGCGATTCTCGATGGCACTGAGACGGATACTGTTTTTCTCAACCGACATTCCAAGCCTGGTTTGCGAGCAATACGCACCGAGCGCACAAGTGCATTAGAAAAACAAGAACACGTACCTTTAACGGAGATGAGTCGCGCACTTGAACTTTACTTCGGTGGAGACATGGAAGCCGCAATTGCCTTAACCGGCCAAGTCATGGGGCGTATTGAGACCATTTTGTCGGTGCAGGAAATTATTCATCAGGCGATGATTGATTTCCGCTCTACTATTTCCCGTCTAGCAGCGAACGTCTGATGCCCGATGAGCCACACGTTGACAAGAGAAATAAAAAACATGGTTGCCCCGAAAATATGAATTCCTACTAGGAGCGCCGGAATATCGTTGAAGTACTGGACGTAGCCGACAGTCGCCTGTAGGACTGACACGATCATCACGATCTCAAGTGCCGATCTCAATGATGCCAATCCTCGTGTTCGATGAATCACGCCGGCCAAAACCAACATCAAAGAAATCATGACGATCACAGAAGCTCCATGCACCTTCGCCGTGGAGGCGACCTCAAATCCTAAGCGTCTGGCCTTTTCATCACCAGCATGAGGACCCGAGCCCGTCACAACCGTTCCCGTGAAAATTGCCATGGCGCCACAGACGCACACCAGACGCACAACCCACACTCCCACATTTGAGTTCTGGCGCTCAATATTCACACCCTTTTCCTGCGAGCGTTTGAACAATATAAAAGCGTTCGCTACGAGAAACATGGACAGAACAAAATGACCTTGGTTGGCAATCGGGTTGAGATCAGTGAGAACGACGATGCCGCCGAGAATGACCTGTCCTGCGACTCCCAGTACAAGTCCCCAAGCCATCCTCAAAAGATCTCTTCGATATGGAATTCGATATCTGGCGGCGAGAACAGCAACAATCACGACGGCAGCAACAAGACCCGTAAATAGTCGGTTGACTTGTTCAATGGCACCGTGAAAAGTAGACACATCAACAAATTGTTCGGCGTTGCAGCGGGGCCAATCTGAACATCCGAGTCCTGAACCACTGAGCCGCACCGCCGCACCACTGACCACGATGATACACAGCAGCCACAGAGCCGCTCTCGTGATGCGAACATAGCCTTCTGGCCTGATCACAAATCGCTTTCGAAGCACTTGCAAAACCTTCACACTCCCACAGTATGCGGAGGGGTTCATATGCGCCACCTATTAGGACTACGGTCACATTGTGCTTTCCTCCTTCGACGACTATCCCATCCATTCCAGTAGTGCCCCCGTCAATGAAACTGCCTCAAGCGACTCAAACCACTATGACCGTTATTTCTTTAATGGATACCGTACGGATGCTTCGGTCTTTTTTGCCGTGGCCCTAGGTCTATATCCGAATCGCCACATCACTGATGCTTCCTTTTCTGTCATCATTGCTGGCAAGGAACAGATCTCCCTGCATTCGTCGGCTCGGGCTCCGCAGGATCGAGCACAGGCCAACACAGTTGGACCCATCGAGGTCAAGGTTCTTGAACCAATGAAGAGGCATCAGATTCTTGTGGACAGTCCCGAACACTCGATCCGCTGCGATCTCACATTCACCGCCCGCAGTGGGCCGGTGCAAGAACCACACTTCTTGGTGAAAGCAGGACAGCGCACCGTTTTTGATTACACCCGTCTCACGCAATTCGGCCACTGGTCTGGCTGGATTGAGGTTGATGGGATCATCCACAACATTGAGCCCACCACGACTGCTGGATCACGAGATCGTTCCTGGGGCGTGCGCCCGATTGGGCCACCTGCTGACGCTGGTGCTCCAGTGGGAGAGCGCCAATTTTATTGGTTATGGGCACCGGTGAATTTTGCAACCTTTGCGACGCATTTTGATGTCAACGAGTATTCCTCGGGCGAACGTTGGCATGAGACTGGCTTTGTTATTCCCGACGGGGACGGCACTCCGAAGGAAATGAAGATGGTGAATTACCGCAGCAAACTTCGCACCGGAACGCGATGGGCCGAGTCATTTTCCATCGACCTGATTGATCAGGCTGATGCAGTGAGCACTGTTGAATTAACACCCCTTTTTGAATTCCATATGACGGGCATTGGTTACGGGAATAAAGATTGGGGCCACGGGCATTGGAAAGGTGAATTGGCTGTCGGTAGCGAACGCTGGAATCTCCCCGTGGCAAACCCTTGCGATCCTTCACACCTTCACATACAAGCAATCTGCCGCGCAACCATGGGTTCACACTCGGGCATTGGAATCTTGGAACAACTCATCATTGGCCCGCATCAGCCAAGTTCCTTGACTGGGATGATTGATCCGGCGCGCTGAACCTCCTAGGTGTGACGAACCGTCATTCCACCGTCAACAACAATTGACGCACCAGTCACAAAGCTCATAGCAGGCAAACACAAACTGAGCGTCATATGTGCCACCTCTTCGGGTTCACCATAACGGCGCAGCGAAACTCTGCGCTTCGCATAAATTTCTTTCATTTCTTCAGGAATTCCTTGAGTCATACCAGTGTTAATCGGTCCGGGACATATGCAATTTACGGTGATGCCATCTCGTCCAAGTTCAACAGCGAGACTCCTTGTGAGTCCTGTGACACCAGACTTTGAAGCTGAATAAGCCGACAAAGTCGGTGTGGCAACTATTGATTCGGTTGATGCAATATTGACGATTCGAGGTGAAGCGGATTTCTTGAGGTGCACTAGGCAGGCGCGGATGAGATAGATATAGGCCGTGAGGTTGACTGCAATCGTACGATCCCACGCCTCAGCAAAATCATCTTCGTTGAGTAAGGATCCGCTACCCATCGAGACGCCCGCATTGTTAATCACAATGTCAACACCTCCGTACATCTGCACGACGGAGTCAACCATCGCCACCACTTCGTGAGTTCGACATACATCAAGAGCAAAACCGACTGCCGCATCTGCCCCATATCTAGTGGTGATCTCTCTCACGACTGTGTTGACTGCATCAACATTCACGTCAATGACAACGACCTTGGCGCCCTCATCGGCAAACAACAGCGCAGTTGCCCGACCCATACCGCTAGCCGCACCTGTGATGATTGCGATCTTGCCCTCAATCGATCTGCTTAATTTTGAGAGACGGGTCATGCCGACACCAACAACCGATTGAGGTTACGCACGCGTAAATCGTTCAAATCCACCGACGCCATACATCTTCATGGCGATCGCTCGATTGACAGTCACTTTCATGAATGCCGTGTCGGGACTATTCTCGGGACCCCCAGGCGCAAAGCCAGTGAGGTCATAATCGAACACGCCGTTCCATAACCTCCGCTTCGTCTCAATATCAGATAACACTTCCGCGGTACCCCACACCTCGACTCCATCGCCATTTTCCGTGACCTGCCAGTGCAACGCAACACGCGGGTTGGCAGAAACATTGCGACACTTTGTTGAATTCAAACCAACCATGATCCACAAAATCTCGCCTTCCCAACAGGGATGCACAGGAACGACGTCGGGCTCGTTATCCGCACCAACCGTGGCTATGTGTGCCCACACGCTGAGAACCGATGTCGCTTGCTTGATCTCTTCAATGTCCACTACTCCTCCTCCATCTTCCTATTACGGACGGACTTCGTAAAAAGCATTCAATGAATGCTCAATGTCCAGCTTACGAAACCTACTAAAACCTGCGTCATGAGCCATTGCCCGCGCCTTTGACTCGGGCAAGCCTAATGTTCCAAGCCCGGCTCCGCCAGCCACTGACATGGCCGAGGACATGCAACTCATCACACTGATGCCATACATCAACGAGGCCATCGGATTCTTTGCCATATTCTCTGCGAATGTATCAAGCGCCTTGATATCAACCAAAAGCCATATTCCGCTTGGTTTCAGTGATCGTCGGATCGCTCCCATCACATCTTGGGGATGGGTCATGTCGTGAATGCAGTCGAAGGCTGTGATGAGATCTAGGGACCCATCTTCGGGAAGTGGAGTGAAACGTGGATCCACAAATGAGACATTGCTGAGTTGTTGTTCAGATTTCTTGGCAATAGCGCGATCAAGAGCAAATTTGGAAATGTCGTAACCCGTCACAACGCTGCGGGGAAAGGCAGTCGCCATCCGAACGGCTGCTCCCCCAGCACCACAGCCGATATCGGCGACTTGAGCACCTGCCGTCAGTCTTTCCACTACTCCATCCAAAGCTGGCAAAACTACTGGCAAGAGATACGAGCGACTCCAAGGCTCGAAACTGCGCTCAATCCCTGCGGCTCCTTCTGGCCCATAACTGTCATAGTCGTGACCCAACCCAGTCGTAAAACTTTCTGGAAGGACTTTGAGACTTTCCATCGTCTGCGGCAGTCGGTGAAACATGCCCATGCCGAACGCTGGATGATTTTCATCCGCCAAAACGACGACCGCCTCAGGAGTCAGAGAATAGAGTTCATTCCCGTTTTCTCCTACAGACACTTCAATGAGACGCGCCGCGGCCTGATTATGTAGCCACTCCTGCACCCACCTCTGATGGAGAGAGGTCTTACCGGCTAATTGTTCACAACTCAAGGCAACCGTTGAACTCGCTAATGCTCCATAGAGTCCGAGACGATCCCCTAAATGAATCATCCCTGAAGTCACCGCTCCTTCCAACTTAGAGAAGACTAAAAACGAATACATCTTGAGAGCATCCACATCTAGATCTCGTTCAGACATCAATAAGTCCTTTCATCTGCTTGTAGATGTTCGACATCACTTAGTTTTGTCAGACCAAAAGTATGACCATCGCCAATTTCATATGATGACAGACGATTGATTGAGGCGTGAGCGATGACGAAACGCTCCCACTCCCATGGGGTGGGGGTTAAGCCAAGAATGTGATTAATGAAAACACTGTTGGTGCCGGCATGGGCGATAAAGAGAATTGATTGATTCGGTTTTTCAATGTTCCAAACTGGTAGTTGTTGAGCAGAGCGAGTGATTCCTCGCTCTAACAAAAATAAGTTCGCCCCAAAATGGATCCGCTGCACAAAATCCCGGACCGGTTCTCCGTCCTGCAAACCATCCCAGCGTTTTTCTGCTGGGCGTTTTCTCTCCTCCTGATAGGCTGCATCTGCTTTTTCTCGGGGTGTGCCGTGCCATAAAGGATTGCGTATCTCCTCAAGCCAAGCCTGCGTTGATGCTTCACCTGAAGGTAGATCTAACATCTGTAAGAGCGGCGCTGCTGTCTGTTGCGCCCGCAGAAGGGGCGACACCCAGACCTCATCGAAATGTTGCTTTTCTAAGGCACGCCCGACCAATTCCGCCTGCCGAAAACCGAGCGCTGTAAGAGGAGGATTATCGACATTGAGATCGTCCCTCACCCACTCAGGCTGACCATGGCGAACAAGAACAATTTCCATATCCTCATCATCTCATCTCCGTGGGTGCTTTCTCGTCCCCAGACGTGTCCGTAGCGGTCATCCAAGATGAATACATAGAAGCATAAGTGCCGCCTGCGTTTATTAGTTCGAGATGTGACCCATCTTCAACAAGCCGACCCTGATCCAGTACCAAAATTCTGTCTGCACGCTTGGCAGTTGACAAGCGGTGAGCGATCGAAATCGTTGTCCGACCCTGCGAAATCTTCTCCATGGCTCTGCCCAATCGTAATTCTGTGACGGCATCAACCGATGAAGTGGCCTCATCTAGGACGAGGATTGCCGGATCCACAAGTGACGCTCGAACGAGGGCGATCAATTGGCGCTCACCAGAGGAGAGTTGCGCTCCTCGTTGGCCCACAACGGTCTTGAGGCCATGCTCCAAACCCATCAGCCAGTCATCAAGTCCGAGTACCCCAAAAACATCCAGCAATTGCTGATCATTGACCGATGCGCTGACGAAACGAAGGTTATTGCCGATTGTGTCATCAAAGAGAAAGGGCTCTTGAGGCACAACCACTACTCGCTGGCGCAATTCCTCATTAGCCACCATGGTGAGAGCGACGCCACCCAAGATGATGTCACCGGTGGTGGGATCGCTGAAGCGACCGAGCAGTCGACCAAGAGTTGTTTTGCCTGAGCCGGTTTCGCCAACCACTGCTACGCGACTACCAAATGTAATCAAGGCGTTGACACTACTTAAGGCTGGGACTTCTAAAGATCCCCGATCACCTATCTCACGTGTTTGATAGGTGAATCCAACGTTTCGAATATCAATGTCTAATGAACCAGCGGGTAGAGCGATCGGAGAATTACTTTGTGGTGGACCAACAGGAATCGCTAAAACACCTAAAACTCGTTTCAGACCCGAGACGGCGGTTTGTGTTTGAAAAAGAACTTCCGTAATTTCGGCAATGGGCTCGAGAAAGCGGTATGTCAGAAAAACGAATCCAATGAGCGCACCTGTCGTTAAACCTGATGCAGGACCTCGTAACGCACCGACCATGACAACTGCTGAAACGGCGAAAGCCCCAAAGATTTCACCAGATGGGAACAAAATTGCGCCGACCATCGTGGCTCGCATCTGTGTGTCAGCTCTTCTGCGAGCGCCAAGTTTGCTACGCGTGCCAAAGATGGAACCAGCGTCATAAGCGCGCAACGTTTCCGCGCCCGTCACCAGTTCGGCGGTTGACGATAGTAAATCAGCATTCGTCGAGCGAGTGAGATCGTAGGCCTGAACTAAACGAGATTGACCCCTCTTCAAAACCAGCATCAAAGGAGCGGAAATGGCGATGACCAACAATCCCAAGATCCAATCGTACGAAAGCATCACAGAACCGACCACAAGCATTAACAGACCATCAAGCAAAAATGCTAAAGCACCCCAAGAGAAAAATTGCGATAAGGTTTCCACGTCTGATGTCACTCGTGCCACGAGTGAACCGTTCTTCTCGTCGTCATGGTCTTCAAGACTTAAACGATGAATGTGCTCAAAAAGATTTACTCGCAACATAAACAGCGCAACTTCCGAACGTACCCCAAGACGAACAACGGCATGTCTTTGCGAAAGACTTGCAAGGGTCAGCCACACAGCGCCAAATAACGCCAACCAGAGAATAGACGAAGTGTCGACACTCACGATTCCAGCCGAATCACTATGTTGAATTCCTCGGTCAATCGCTTGCTGGATAATGACTGGAACCACGATTCGTCCACTTGCTCCGATTGCCGCGAAGAACATGGTTCTCGCAAAGCCCTCTCGCAAAGTAGGTGCCGCACGCACCCCAAGCCCAACAGCAGCTAAGGCGCCAAGAGATTGAGTTTCATCCTTCATCTCAAGTTTCCTCCCTGTCTTGTTCGTACGCCTGCATTAATTGCCGATAGGGGGCGCTACACAGCAAAAGCTCTTGATGGGGCCGATGATCCACCATTCCTCCATCAGCAACAAAAATCACTTCGTCCGACAAGGCGATGATGGAGGGTCGTGAGGAGACAGCTATCACCGTTGTTTCATCTAATTCTCTGCGTAGGTTTCCCATTACTTTTGTTTCCGTGAGCGGGTCAAGAGCACTGGTGGTGTCATCAAGTAGCAGCACCTTGGGAGAGGTAATGATCGCTCTTGCTAACGCCAGCCGCTGACGTTGTCCACCAGAAAGACCAACACCTCGCTCCCCAACAATTGTCTGCAAACCGCTCGGGAGATCAAATAGAAACTGTGCCTCAGCGATCTCTATCGCCCGAATGACCGCGTCATCTGGATAAACGTGACCCATCGTAATGTTGTCCAGCACGCTACTTCCGACGATAAACGGCTCTTGAAAGACAAGCGCAGTGTCTTCTGGCGCTCCTGAAATCGTTCCGCCTGAGAGCTCAATGATTCCGGCCATCGCATGCAACAAAGTGGTCTTTCCGCTACCGGTGTATCCCACTATCGCTGTGATTGAACCAGTCGTGAATGAGGCGCTCACCCCCGTGAGTACATCCTTGTCAAGGGCATGCCCAACACTGACATCGGCGAGAGTCAACCCACCTCCACTTTGAGTTATCTTGCGGCGTGGATCCGGGAGAATATCTTGATCCAACAAACTTCTCAGACGAGCGAAACCTGATTGTGAACGAGGCATCTCAGAAAAGGCGTAGCCGATGAGGCGTAGCGGAAAGACCAACAAAGTGAACATGTAAATGCAGCTTGCCAATTCGCCGACTGAGAGATCACCAGATCGAACTCTGAAGGATCCACCGACCACTAAACATATGTTGGTCAGATTGGGAACAAAGTCAAGGCCGGCTTCAAACAGTGAGCGCAATTTTATGGCTTCAATTCTTGCCACCTTGACACGTGATGCAATTGTCGCCAGACGATTCGTCTCTTGCAATTCGGCGCCGAAGGCTTTGACAACCGTGACACCTTCAAAACTCTCATGAACTGCTGCCGATAATGACCCCAGTTCATCTTGAGCGAGATCAAACCATCGATCCACGCGACGTTGATACATCACATTGACTAAAATCAGAAGCGGAAATACGCTTGTGGCCGCAATACCCAACCAAATATCAGTTGAGATAAGACCAGTAGCGGCAATCACCATCATGAGGAGAACACTGCTGGCATAAGGCAAAGGGGCCAAGACTGCCACGGAGGCTTCACAATCAACACCTGCACGCGTGATCAGATCTCCGGTGGACTGCTGTCGATGCCAGGAGACCGGCTGGGCGACTAAAGCATCAACGACTTGAGCTGTGAGCGACTCGGCGGTGCGCCACTGCGCTTTTCCAGCCCATGTCCGGCGAATGACCACACCCACAGCACGAATCAAAGAAAGACCCCCAAGCAACCCGAACGTTGCCGCTATTCGTTTGACTGAAATCTCACCTGTCGCGAAGCGCGTCACAATCACTTCATCAATCACCCAACGCAGTGCCCACGAAGAGGCGACCGTACAGACTGCGAAAACGGCCGCGCCTGCCATTGATACAGCAAACAACCCAGGATGAAAACTCACCAAAGTCTTCAGAAGTACGAACGCTCTTCGGAATCGTCGATTCTGACTCTCAGACTTGGGCACAATGAATTCCTAGCAGTAATGTAGCGATATGGAAGTTTCTTATTCCGATCAACTTAATCTTGGTTTGCTGATCTTGCGCTTGTGTTTGGGATTGTTTCTGGCGTACCACGGGTACAACAAAGTCTTCGGTACGGGTGGGCTTGCTGGGACCTCGGGCTGGTTTGCAAGTATGGGAATGAAGTGGCCTACGTGGCAGGCACGTTTGGCTGCGAGCACTGAAATAGGAGCCGGGCTGATGCTGGCAGTTGGATTGTTGACCCCACTTGCAGCCGCAGGCGTCATTGGAATCATGGTCGTGGCGATCTATACGACACATGGCAAGGTTGGTTTTTTTATCTTCAAACCAAATCAAGGTTGGGAATATTGCGCCACAATCTTGTTAGGTGCTTTGGCAGTGGGCACAACCGGTGCTGGAGACTGGTCTATAGATAACGCGATTGATTTCTCGGTACCAGGTTGGAACTCGCTCGTGATCACCGCTCTTCTTGGAATTTGCGGAGGAATTTTGCAGATGCTCATTTGCTATCGCCCCAGTAAAGCATCGTGAGCATTCCCCGCCAGCCTGTCAAAGTGTTATTGACTTTTATTTCACTTGGCATTGCCATGTTTTGGGTCTGGGCTCTATTTTTCCCTCCTTCCAGAGACAATGTTGCTGCGGTCGATGACACTTCCTGGACAATACGAGCCAACGCGTTGTGCCAAAAAGCAAATCTTCAGCGAGATACTTTGCTTGACCTGAGACGCATTAATACTGTTGGCCCCAACGCTTTGACAGAGCGTGCTGACATTATTGATGAAGCTACAGCGATCATTCAGAAAATGCTCGATGACGTCACTTCGCAACAGTTAGCCAGTCCGCAAGACCAAAAACGAGTCGATACTTGGAGAGATATTTTTCAGGACTGGATCAACGGTCGAATCGCCTACACGGCGATATTGCGCACTGGTGAAAACGCCCCTTTTGCAGAGTCAATGGTCGAAGGTTCACCAGCATCAACATTGATTGATTATTTCGCTCAAGCAAATCGCATGAAGTCGTGCGGCGCACCAAAAGACCTCGCCGTTTAAGAAATCACAGGTTCCCAAGAACCATTGACATAGTGTCTCACGACTTTGGCTGGCGAACCAACCGCCACGCTAAAAGAAGGAATAACTCCGGTGACAACACTGTTCGCTCCAATGACTACGTGCTCCCCGATATCGGCTCCGGGCAGAACGACAGTCCCGTACCCAAGCCAAGAACCGTTGCCGATACGCACTGCCTTCTCTGGCATGGTCTGCACTGAAATCGGACGCGAGATGTCCTCATACCCATGATTTTGGTCGGTGATATACACATTGTGCCCTGTCCACACATCGTCACCGATCTCGATGGAGAAGTGCCCAACAATACCTGTACCTTTTCCGATCAAGCAACGATTCCCAATCGTCACAATTCGATCGCTCAAACATTTTTGACCAGGAACCATTCCAGCGGAGAGGGTGCAATCTGGACCAATCATTGTGTTGCGCCCGATGTGGATAAACCGCTCATTAAAAATCGTGTTCGCTGGAAAGCAGATCACGCTCTGTTCTCCAAAACTGCCAAACAGTTTTCCCTTTTTTGTTGAGCCTCCGATGGCACCCGACTCAGTAGCCATCTCCCAGAGGTAATGCACGAGACCCGAGAAGGAGCGATTACGCCAAGCACGCCATCGTCCCAAGGGTTGTGCCTCAAAGGCTGGCTGATCTATCACTCTTAGAGAATATCTATGCCCGAGACATTTTTTGAAAGGAGAACGAAATTGCGTTGTATTGCCCACAACTCTGCCAACATAGGATGATGGCAGACTCCCGAAGCGTCCACTACTCAGGTTCGTTGACCGATGTTGGAGCAATCAAGGTGGGACATTTCAGTCGCACAGGCAAGGGCTATTTGAGCGGAACCACTGTGGTTTTGACTGGGCTGGGCGCTGTCGCTGGAGTTGACGTGCGCGGCGGCGGTCCAGGAACTCGGGAAACCGATGTCCTGCGACCAGAAAATTTGGTGCAACGGATACACGCAATCGCCCTCACTGGAGGAAGTGCATACGGCCTAGCCGCAGCACAAGGTGTCATGGACGAACTCGAGGATCAGCACATCGGTTACCCAGTAAGTGAATCTCCACGATGGGTCGTACCCATTGTTCCCGCCGCCGTGATTTTCGACCTCGGGCGAGGTGGCAATTTTAAGATGCGTCCTGATGCCTCTTTTGGACGCCGTGCGGCACAGAGAGCAACTAGTCGCTCCGATCTCATGGGCACAGTTGGAGCGGGGGTGGGGGCCCGTTCTGGTGGACTTCGCGGGGGTCTTGGTATGGCCAGTATGACCCTCGGTGATGGTGTGATCGTCTCGGCTTTGGCAGTCGTCAACTCCATAGGTTCCGTTATTAATCCCGAGACTGCACTGCCATGGGACGTGAATCAGGGACGGCTTCACAAACCATCAGCGATAGATCGGCGTCGTTTGATCGACTATCTTTCCTCTTTGCAGCAGGGCAACACAATGCCCACTTCGCCACACTTGAATACCACGATCGGCGTCGTCGCCACTAATCAAATTCTCACCAAGTCCGAATGCATGAAGTTTGCCACTGTTGCCCATGACGGTCTCGCTCGCGCTATCCGCCCAGCGCACCTGATGAACGATGGCGACACAATTTTCGGCCTGTCCGTCGCTCAAGAAAGCCTCACGCTTGAGACCATGGACCCAGCCTTCATTGATCCCCATGGACGTCCGGCTTTTCTGAATGCGATCTTGGCCGCTGGAGCCCAGGTTTTTTCCCGAGCCTGCACCGAAGCCATTTTGACCGCCACATCAACACAGACGCTGCCGTGTTATCGAGAACTATGTCCCTCAGCTTTTGGCGACATGCCCTAAATCACAAAAAATAAATGCCTCACTAGCCAAACTTGCCGTGCAAGTCGCTAGTTTCCGAGTGGGCGTTGGCCCGGTTTGTGCCCTATTCATCTCCTTACCCTGCTTGAGGCCACCTATGTCAACGACAAATGATGATCGCAGAAGAGTGACTGTGCCCGACCTTGCCAGTTGGAAAACACAAGGTCGGCGAATGACGATGATCACCGCCTATGACGTGACCTTCGCGAGACTGGTTGATCTTGCGGGAATCGACATGATCCTCGTCGGAGATTCAGTGGGCATGGTAGTGCAAGGCGCAGACAATACGCTCGCAGTTGATCTACAAGAGATGGCCTACCACGTTCGCTGCGTGGCGCGTGCTCGTACCAAAGCTCTCGTTATCGGCGATCTACCCTTCGGTTCATATCAGGTCAGTCCAGAGCAGGCCGTTCATTCCTCAATTGAACTGATGAAGAATGGCGCGCAATGCGTCAAACTTGAGGGTGGTGTGCATATGGCTGAGACCATCGCCGCCATTACTCGCGTGGACATACCCGTGATCGGACACATCGGATTGACCCCGCAAAGTTTTCATCGCATGGGAGGATTTCGAATTCAGGGTCGCTCTGAAGGAATGGAAGCCGGCGGACGTGAACGAATCCTCGAAGATGCCCACGCCGTTGAGCAGGCTGGTGCCTGTGCCGTCGTCCTTGAGGGCATGCCAATGGAGCTTGCACAGGAAATTACTGCGAAGGTGAGTATCCCAACGATCGGTATCGGTGCTGGAATTCATTGTGATGGACAGGTCCTCGTTCTTCATGATGTGCTCGGACTCTGTGATTCAAAATATCGCTTTGCAAAGCACTACACGGATATACGTACGCCCTCTATTGAGGCGACTCGATCATTTATCCGTGACGTGCAGTCCGGAATCTTTCCAGACGACGAACATTCATTTCACTGACCTTCATGAAAATTGTTGAGACAGCAAGAGAATTAAGTGATCTGTCTCGTTCAATGAGGCAGAGTGGCCAAAAGATTGCTCTTGTCCCGACGATGGGCGCACTTCATGGGGGTCATCGTTCGCTGATTCATGTGGCACAGCAACACGCCGAATTCGTCATCGTGAGTATTTTCGTGAACCGATTACAGTTCAATATCGAAGAGGACTTCGCGACGTACCCCGTAACGCTTGAAGATGACATTGCAATTTGTCGTTCCAGTGGCGTCAGTGCCCTATACATGCCCAGTAGCGAAAGCATGTATCCAGAATCCTTTGCAACATCTGTTGAGGTTTCGGGGCTAACCGCACGATTTGAGGGTGCCTCTCGACCTGGACATTTTTCGGGCGTGACTACGGTGGTGACCAAGCTAGTAACTGCATCGGCCCCAGATATCGCCATTTTTGGTCAAAAAGACTTCCAACAGTTCGCCGTCTTGAGAAAGCTCATGACAGATCTTGATATTCCCGTTGACATGGTGATGGCACCGACGATTCGCGAAGAGGATGGGTTGGCGCTCTCGAGCAGGAATGTCCGCCTCAACAAGGACTCACGACGACGTGCTGTCTCAATCTCACAAGGACTTTTTCATTCTCTGTCACTTTTCCAATCTGGGGTCCGCGACACACACGAATTAGTTGAGCCCGTCCGCCAGATCTGTAGTGACGAGATCAAGAATATTGACTACATTGCAATCGTTGATGCGCAGACACTTGAGGATGTCTCGGAAGCCCATGCGGGTGATGTACTGCTATTTGCAGGCACTCTTGACGGCATCAGATTGATTGATAACATCATTTTCTGTGCCTAAGGTAAGCAAATGACGGCTCTGCACGGCTGCCTGTGGGATGAAATCCCCTCTGCACAATCCCGCATCGAGGCGGATTCCGTTCCGTCCACCGCAGATGTCGTGATCGTTGGCGCTGGATTGACTGGACTTTGGTCGGCTCATTACCTACAACAACGTTTTCCCCTGTGGAGAATATGCATATTGGAAAAAAACTCGGTGGGATTTGGGGCAAGTGGTCGAAACGGTGGGTGGTGCTCATCGTTGCTACCGATGTCTCTTGAATCGCTGGAGAAGTCCCATGGTGCCGTTCTCGCTACGGCGATGCAATGTGCAATGCATGACACCGTTGATGAGATTGATCACCAAATCACTGCACTTGGCATTAACTGTGATTTCCACAAGGGAGGATCAATTGATGTTTGTCGTTCGCAATCGCAGTTGCAAAAAGCCCGCGCTCGGGTCGATACGGCTCGCAGATTTAATATTGATGCCGATCATCTACGAATTCTCTCGGCCAGTGAAACTCGTTCAGTTGTCAACATGCAGGGAGCACTTTCAGCGGTTTTTGATGCGGACAGCGCAGTTTTACATCCAAGAAAGTTGGTGAATGGATTAGCACAGAGTCTCCGGCAACGGGATGTTGAAATTTATGAGGGAGTGGAAGTACGCTCCCTCTCCCCCACTCGAGTACACACGAGTACAGGCGATATCGATACTGGGGTCATTATTCGGGCAACAGAGGCCTTCACTTCTTCATTAAAAGGGCACAGTCGGGAGATCTTGCCACTGTATTCCTTAATGATCGCCACCGAACCTCTCACCCAGACGTTGTGGGATGACATTGGTTTAATAGACCGCACAACATTTAATGACGGTCGACAGATGATCATCTACGGTCAAAGGACGGCCGATGGTCGACTCGCGTTCGGTGGACGAGGTGCGCCCTACCATTTCGGCTCTGCGATTCGTCCACACTTTGATCGCAATGTACAGGTGCGCGAAATGCTGCAGCGCACGCTGCTGGAATTATTCCCCATTCTTCAAGGCACTGCGTTGACACATCACTGGGGTGGCCCTCTAGGAGCAGCGCGTGATTGGCACAGTTCGGTGACCTTTGATCGCGCCACGGGGATTGCTACCGCTGGCGGATACGTCGGTGATGGTGTCGCCACAGCCAATTTGGCTGCGCGCACCTTGACTGACCTCATCAGTGGACAACAAAGTCACCTCACTACTCTTCCGTGGGTCAATCATTTCTCGCGGAAATGGGAACCTGAACCCATCAGATTTTTCGCCGTAAATACAATGACTAAACTTGCGTCAATCGCCGACAATCGCGAAGCAAAAACAGGTCGTGGGTCGCAGATGATTGAGAATCTGCTTTCTCGTCTGACTTCTTAACGGTGCTGCGCCGAGTCCTTCTGATACATCACATAGCGCACCGAAAACACTCCGTCACCAGACAAAATTCCACCACGAGCGAATAACCGACCGTGTTGCCAATTTGAGAGGCCAAGTTCAGGTCGAGCCAAAGCGTATTGACCATCTACCCATCTAGTGAATCCATCACCGACAAAAGGCGCCTCGCAGAGCCGATAGACAATCTCAAAATCTTTCTCAACATCAGTGATGACAGCCACCACAAATCGAGGACTATAGGTGTTGAACAATTCGCAACTCTCCTCAAGCGACTCTGTGAAACGGATGGATACTTCAGGTTGCTGATCCCACTCCCATTCTTCGGCCAAATGGAGATCTCCCTGATGCACCTGCAACTCAACTTCATCGGATTGCTTCAAACTCTGCTTGATGTTAAGTTCGTCGGCCACCGAAGCACAGTGGACGATTGCTCGAGTTGACCTTGATGCAGATGCCTCTGTAATGCCTTGTAACACTGCGGCTACAAGGTCTGGTGAGCGGGGCAAACAAATGACGTTGGCAGTGTTACAGACCTTGCGGTCAAGTGAATGACGAATGCAAGCTGAGACGCGCTCAGGTGAGGCCGAGTCGGCAACCAAGATCCACGCCCCACCCGTTCCATGCAAGCTCACTGGTATCCCAGATTGGCGAGCGACCGAACCTAACTGGCTGACCGCTTGTCCACTTCCGCGAGCCACGGCAAGGCTCAGCCCGTGATGGGAGAACAACGCATACCCAGATGATCTTTCAGGAGAATCAATCAACTGAACTGCGCCATCAGGAAGCCCACTAGAGTGCAATGCCGGTAAGAGAGCGCAAGCCATAATTTCTCTGGCTGTGGCCAATGCGTCACTGCCTATTCGAAACACGACGGTGTTACCTGAACGCAAAACACCAGTTGCATCGGCGAAAACATTCGGTCGTCCCTCAAAGACAAAACCAACAACACCTAAGGGAGCACGCCTTTCTTGCACTTCCCAATTTGTATGTTCAACCGAGTTGTCCAAGACATCACGAGTATCTCGCAGATCCCTCCACATGCGCAAAGAGCCGATCATTTCTGTGCGCATCTTGTCATCAATCAGCAGTCGCGTCGTGGGGCGACCAGCGCGCCTTGCTCTTTCAACATCTTCTTGGTTGGCCGCTGCAATTCGCCCGAATATTTTGGAATCCTCAAGGTTGTTGGCAAACGACTGATAAAAGTCAGAAATTTCTCCAGGTGTCACCCTGCTCATTTCAATAAATGCGAGTTTCGCCTGTGTGACAGCGTGATTCGCAAGTTCAAAGATCGCTTGCGGAATGTGTAATAGTTGTCCGGTCGCCTGAACGACCACCAATCGGTCACCCTGCACGAATGACCCCGCCAACGCCGAGGAGACAGTTGTCCAACGATCTCCCGCAAAAGGTATGACCTGACCCACGCTCAACTTTGAAAGTATTCCAGTTTCAAGATTGTCAGTCGACATGGTCCTATGTTACGAGCAGGAACCCCCTTCAACCGTCTACTGTGGTCACGTGGACGATCACTTTTACTTCAGACAATTACTATCCGGGTACGACTTTGCCACAGGTGATCGCACTGCCATGCAAATGGCTAATTTTGTGTATCTGCTGGGTGATCGCGCAACAGGTGAATGCATCGTGGTGGATCCGGCCTATGCAGTGGATGATCTCGTTGATGTCGCTCTCGCAGATGGCATGAAAATTACCGGTGCATTAGCCACACACTTTCATGCTGATCATGTTGGCGGCTCAATGATGGGGCACAAGATTGAAGGCATCACGCAACTGCTTGAACGGTCAAGCGTGGCCATTCACGTCAACAAGGAAGAAGTGCCGTGGATCTGCAAGACCACTGGAGTCAGTCAAGGCGATCTGGTTGGTCACGAGGCGGGTGACGTTGTGCGCGTGGGATCTCTTGACATCACTCTGCTCCACACACCTGGGCACACACCAGGTTCTCAATGCTTCCTAGTGAACGGGTGCCTGATCTCCGGTGACACCCTCTTTCTTGACGGTTGTGGCCGCACGGATTTCCCAGGAAGCGATCCCGAATTGATGTATCACAGTTTGCAAACGCTCAATAATCTGCCCGATCAGACAATTATTTATCCTGGTCATCGTTATTCACAAAATGCTTATGAACCTCTATCCGAGGTGCGGCAACACAATTTTGTTCTTAAACCAATGAATAAAGAACAGTGGACGTCAATCTTTGCTGGCTAAATTTCTTGGGGACATGTATCTAGCCGCTCAGTCCAGCGATCAGCGCCGAGATACCAGCAACAGTTAAAAGAGTCAGTACAAATTGGCGTGACGTTGCCTCATTCACAAGGCGTTGCAAGCGCCTTCCCAAAAAGATCCCTCCAAGCAACACGGGCACCGCGGTCAGCGAGGCTACAAGTTGATCTTGTGTCACTTTGCGTAGTAGCGCAAAAGAGAGAAGTGTGAGCACACCTGAGATGGTGAAAATTATGCTGATGGTGGCGCGAAAACGAACAATTGGCATCTTTCGACTTTGCAATGAAAAAACTAATGGTGGTCCGTTGGTCGCTACAGAAGCCGCTAAGGCCCCACTCAGGATTCCAGCCACCCACTCGAGCCACGATCCCGTATTGGGCGACAGCGAACCTTTGACAAGCAATACAACCGAGCACAGGACACCCACACCAAGCAAAACCTTGAGAACCTGCACATCCACGGAACTGAAAACAGCGAGCCCCAGCGGAATACCCAAGAGGCATGAAAAACTCAATGTCATCACAACGGCATAGTCCGCCTCTCGACGCCCTGACCAAGCCTGAAAGCCACTACTGATGAAACCCAAGAAGGTTGCTATGACTACCACATCGTGGGTATCGATGAACAGCGCCATGAACGGCACCGCCAGGAGGGCAAAACCAAAACCAACAATGTTTTGCACGATTGTCGCAAGAAGAACCACCGCCAACAAAAGGCAAAGATCTACAGCGCCCATATGAACCTAAGATTTTTGCTTGAACCTGACGATGACATCAATATTGTCCTTTACAAAATGTAAACTTGACCTATGTCCGGAACGGAGAACTCCTTCAGCGTAAGACCACCCACCTCCGTGGGCGTGCATATCTCTGGAACTCGCCTCCTCAGAAGGTTGCAAGACCTGGCCGACATTGGTCCGATAACTGGTGGTGGGTCCTGTCGCTTGGCACTCACCGATGAAGACCGGCTCGGCCGCGACCTGATCGTGACCTGGATGAAGGATCTCGGTTTGGAGATTTCCATCGACGGCATCGGCAATATCGTCGGCACATGGGATGTTGGATGCGGCGCCCCAGTGATGACTGGTAGCCACATTGACACGGTTCGTACTGGAGGCCGTTACGACGGAAATCTGGGTGTACTGGCGGGTCTTGAGGTCATTGAAACCCTCATGGCTGCTCAATTATCGCCACCCCGGCCCATGAGCGTTGCAGTTTTCACCAATGAGGAAGGGGCCCGCTTCCAGCCCGACATGATGGGTTCTTTAGTTTTTGCTGGTGGCCTAGCACTCGAGGAAGCATTGCGCACCGTCTCCATTGATGGTGCCGTGTTAGCCGACGAATTGAACCGTATTGAATACGCCGGTTCGGCCCCGAGTCCAGGAGCCGTACCCCACGCCTTCGTTGAACTACATATTGAGCAAGGTCCACTACTTGAGGCACAGGGTGTGCGATTCGGTGCGGTCACTGGGGTGCAAGGAATCTCGTGGCAAGAAGTGCTCATCGAGGGACAAAGTAACCATGCAGGGACCACCCCCATGTCACTGCGACACGATCCAGCATTTGTGGCGGCAAAGATCACCGTATTTTTGCGTGACTTGGCTGAGCGCCTAGGCGGGCATCAAGTTTGTACGGTCGGCAAAATTGATGTTCACCCCAACCTCATTAATGTCGTACCAAAGTCAGCTCTCCTCACTCTCGATATTCGAAATACCGATGAACTTATTTTGCAACAAGCAGAGTCTGAAGTTGCCGAGTACATGAAGACCCTTGCTCACTGCGAAGGAGTTAAAATAACAACGCGAATCTTGGCGCGTTTTGAACCAGTCGTTTTTGACCCTCGTGTTATTGACTTGATTGAAAGTCTGACCGAGAGTCATGGGCACTCCGTCATGAGAATGCCATCTGGCGCAGGTCACGATGCACAGATGTTGGCGAGGGTATGCCCCTCATCAATGATTTTTACACCATCAGTTTTAGGTATCAGTCATAACCCGGCTGAATTTACTGAACCCGATGATCTCATTGCTGGTTCAAATATTTTGTTAGATACGATGTGGCAGTTGGCGCACACCGATTTTGACGAGAAAACGGTCAATCAATCATGAACTTTCCATCTCGCACGGTTGTCGTCGGTGCCGCACAATTAGGTCCGATTCAAAAGCATCATTCTCGAGCAGAAGTCGTTCAGCGTCTAATCGCTCTATTACGTGAAGCAAAATCGCACGATTGTGACTTAGTGGTTTTCCCCGAACTCGCATTGACAACTTTTTTCCCGCGATGGTTCGTGGAGGACATTACAGAGACAGATCATTGGTACGAGAGCAGCATGCCCAGCGCCGAAACGCAACCCCTTTTTGACGAGGCCAAGAAACTAGGAATCGGTTTCTGCCTGGGTTACGCCGAGCTCACGACGCCTGATGATGAAGGCGCCAGACACCGTTACAACACTCAAATCTTGGTTGAAAGAGATGGATCAGTCGTTGCTCACTACCGCAAGGTGCACATTCCTGGTCACGCCCATCATGAACCTGATCGCCCATTTCAACATGCTGAGCGTTACTACTTTGAACCAGGCACAGAAGGCTTCGGAGTTTGGCATTGTTTTAATGGACTTGTTGGAATGATGATTTGCAACGACCGTCGCTGGCCTGAGTCATATCGTGAGATGGGTTTGCAGGGTGTCGAGTTGATCCTCTGTGGATACAACACTCCCATTCACTATGTCCCTGATCCAAGCCAAGATGTTCTCCAGGGTTTCCACAACTCATTAGTGATGCAATCAGGGGCTTACCAAAATGGAACATGGGTTGTCGGTGTCGCAAAAGCTGGCGTCGAAGAAGGTGTCGACTCGCTCGGCCAAACATCTATCGTGGCACCGAGTGGAGAAATCATTGCCCGAACACTCACCACTGACGATGAGCTTATTGTTGCGTCATGCGATCTTGATTGGTGCCAGCGCTATAAGAAAACACTTTTTGATTTTGACAAATACCGGCGTCCAGAGATGTATCAACGCATCACTCGCCAACGTGGAGCGATTGTGCAGGAAAAGCCATGACCGAAACACGCAGTGCTGAAACCGATGGTCAAGGAGGCACGCGGGTAGCCCTTCGAGTCAACGGACGTGATGTCACGGTGGATTCGTCTCACCCCCATCTTCTAGCCGCCTTACGAGAAGAACTAAATATTACTTCTGCGAAAGATGGGTGTTCGCCCACTGGCCAATGTGGATGCTGCACCGTGCTCATTGACGGAAAAGTGATTGTTAGTTGCCAACAATCGCTGACCAAAGTCGCTGGAAAAACCATCGTCACCTTAGAGGGTCTACCTCTTGACGAAAGAGAATCGTACGCCAATGCTTTTGCTGCTTGCGGGGCTCTGCAATGTGGATTTTGTATTCCTGGAATTGTGATGCGCGCAAAGGGACAAATCGACAAGAAAGGCGCGGCTCTCACACAGGGAGATATGTCGCGTCATCTTGGAGCAAATCTCTGTCGCTGTACTGGATATGTCAAGGTCCTTGAGGCGATCGAATCTGTGGCCCTCGGCAAAAATATCCATCCAGTCCAACCCATAGGTATCGGCTCTGGGGGAATGAAATATGAAGCCAAAGAATTGGCCCTTGGTGATCGGGCTTACATAGACGACCTGCGCGTTCCCGGAATGCTGCATGCTTCATTAGTCCTCACTAAACATGCACGGGCAGACATCAACGGAATCGATACAACGCACGCCCTCGCTGCGCCCGGGGTTGTAGCGGTTTTTACTGCCGCAGATATACCGGGTGAATTAAAGGTGGGATTGATCTATAAAGACTGGCCGATCATGATCCCTGTCGGCGCTCGAACGAGTTATGCGGGCGATGTTTTAGCAGTAGTCGTGGCTGACACTCGACTCAACTCTCGTAACGCAACGGCATTGGTCAATGTGGACTATTCTCCGCTGACGCCAATAACACATGCTGCGACAGCGATTCAGTCCGATGACATAGCTGTTTGGGGAACGCAGTCAAATGTGCTCAGTCGTAGCGCCTATCAACGTGGAGATGTGGACGCTGCCCTGGCCTCGAGCAAGTTCGTTGTCGATGAGTCTTTCAGCACACAAAGAATCGAACATGCATTTCTAGAGCCCGAAAGCACTCTTGCTGTGCCTTCGCTCAGCGACGGTGTGCGTCGTCTACACGTCTACTCAGGTGGTCAAGGAGTGTGGGATGACCGCAATGACATTGCTCGCGTTCTCGGTATTGATCATTCGCAAATCACGGTCGAACTTTTGTCAAATGGTGGTGCCTTTGGTGGCAAAGAAGACATGAGCAATCAAGCCCAAACTGCCTTAGCTGCGTGGCTCCTTAATGTTCCCGTCAAAGGCACCCTGTCGCGCGAAGAGTCAATGCTGATTCACGCCAAACGTCATCCCATCGAGATGCGTTACACCGCTGGTTGCGATGCCGAAGGACGTCTCACAGCACTGAAAGTTCGCGCAATCGGTGATAGTGGTGCGTACGCCAGCGTCGGAATGAAAGTCTTGGAGCGGATGGCTGGGCACGCAAGCGGTCCCTACGCATTAGACAATATTGATGTGGAGGCCATCGCCGCCCGCACAAATAATCCCATCTGCGGAGCATTTCGTGGTTTTGGGGCTAATCAGGCACAGTTTGCCATGGAAGGTGTCATGGACCGCCTGGCGCATATGGTCGGCATCTCTGCCTGGGAGATACGCAAGCGCAACGTTATTCATCCTGGTTCAATCTGGGGCCCCGGACAAATCATGAATGATGGTTGTCTCGGTGCGGATATCTGTCTTGATGAAATCAAGCCTTTCTATGACGAAGCGGTCGCCGCTGGACACGCCGTAGGTCTGGGACTTGGATTGAAGAACAGTGGACTCGGTAACGGATTCAAAGAAATCAGCGGCGCCGTCGTTCACTTTCGTGCCGATGGAATTGTTGAAGTGCGACACGGTTGGACCGAGATGGGCCAAGGTATCAATACCGTGGCGTTACAAGTTGTTGTTCATGAACTCGGTATTGACCCAGAACGGATTCGCGTCATCGTGGACACGACGCGTGAATTGGGATTTGGTCAGACGACGGGTTCACGTGGCACATTGATGGGTGCCGGTGCCGTGAAGGCTGCCTGTGAGGCCGCTCGTGCGGCGAAATTAGCAGTCGGCGTAGATCACTACGGTGAATATCGCATCGATTGGACTCAGAAACTTGGCGAGATAGAAAACCCTGTCATCCATTCCACTTTTGGATACGCCTCGCAATTGATTGTTCTGGATCGAGAGACTGGGAAAATCTCCCAGGTTGTGGCAGCACATGATGTTGGGCGAGCGGTCAACCCCACTCTGTGCGAAGGACAGATTGAAGGTTCAATTCACATGGGTCTTGGTTATGCCCTGACGGAGGATTTCCCATCTGATCCCACCACCGGCTTCCCCACCGTGTCAACGTTGCGTGGTCTAGGAATCATCCGCGCCAAAGATATGCCTCCAGTCACAGTGATTCTTGTTGAATCCCCTGAGCCCAATGCCCCTTATGGCATCAAGGGAGTCGGCGAGATTGGATTAGTGCCAACTGCAGGCGCAGTCGCTGCCGCATTGTTCAATTATGACGGTCAGTGGCGAACGAAATTGCCGATGCGACCCACAGCCGGAGATGACGAATAGCCGTGTCTGCTACGACGCCTGGGATGATCTGCGGGCATCATCATTTATATTCATCGCTGGCACGCGGCATGCCCGCTCCCCCCGTTGTGCCAACAGACTTCTTAAGTATTTTGCAACAGGTTTGGTGGCGTCTTGATGTGGTTCTTGATCTGGAGATGATTTATTGGTCCGCCAAGTTGGGTGCCATGGAGGCGCTCATGAGCGGCACGACAGGAATCATTGATCATCACGAAAGCCCATCGGCAATCGAAGGAAGTTTGGATGTCATCGCTCAAGCGTGTGGAGAAGTCGGAGTTCGGGTGATGTGCTCCTACGGAGTCACGGATCGTCACGGTCCAGATGGAGCGAAACGTGGTTTACAGGAGAATGAGCGTTTTATACGCTCAGGCGGGCACGGCATGGTGGGAGTGCATGCGGCGTTTACATGTTCTGATGAACTGCTACAACAATCAGCGGATCTGGCACAAGATCTCGGTGTCGGCGTTCATATACACGTCGCAGAAGGTGTCAACGACAATGACGCTGGGCGCAGATTGGAACATTTAGCCAACGATGACTGGCTTCTGGTGCACTGTGTTCACCTTGATCGCCAACTGAAGGGAACAATTGCCCACAATCCACGCAGCAATATGAACAATGGTGTCGGCTACGCATTCCCAACGCGTGCTACAAACAGAGTGATTTTAGGAACCGATGGGATTGGATCTGACATGCTTGAGGAAATGCGCCTCGCATATGTCGCAGGTCGCTCCCACGATCTCACGATCACTCCGCAAACAACCCAAGATTGGATTGACAATTCGTATCACTTTATGCCGGAATGCAAAAACGATTCCGTGACATGGAATTACGATAGAGCTGAAAGCCCATGGCACACGGCCTTCACTCCGGGGATTCGGGCCCTTGAGATCACATCGTCCAGCGGAGAAAAGCTTCTTACCAACGGACAACCCGTACGCATTGACATTGATGAGACGAGAGCGAAAGCCGCCGAATCAGCACGAAAATTATTCGCACTCCTATGAGCCAATATCTAACAACATTCACCACAGAGGTCGGACAATGAACCAATCTGTAGCAATCTATTTACAAGATGCTCACCACATCCGCGAAGGTATGGCGTTTGCTCAATACGCCGAGAGCAAGGGCTTTGACGCAGTCTGGCAAGCGGAAAGTCGGTTAGTTCGTGAGGCCACGGTACCGATGGCGGCCTTTGCCAGTGTCACCGAACGAATCAAGATCGGTAGTGGCGTCGTAGATTGCTGGAGTAGAAATCCTGCACGACTTGCAGCAACTTTTTCCACCCTGGATGATTTAGCCCCAGGGCGGGTCATTCTTGGTATCGGAGCATGGTGGGATCCTCTGGCGCAAAAAGTTGGTATTGATCGCAGTAAGCCATTACGAGTGATGCGCGAGATTGTCACTTCGGTACGTGCCTTGTTACATAACGAAACTGTCACTTTTCACGGTGAATATGTTCATCTAGATGGTGTGGAACTTGATTATGTGTACCAAGATCGGCGACCAAAAGATGTGCCCATCTATATCGGTGCGACAGGTATGCAGATGATGGAACTCACTGGTGAAATTGCCGATGGCGTCGTGCTGAATTATCTCGTTTCACCTGATTACAACGATCAAGCTTTGAAGGCATTGGCGCGTGGTGCTGACAAAGCCGGTCGTTCGCTTGACGACATCGACCGTCCGCAGTTGGTTGTGTGCAGTGTTCACGAAGATCGCCAGACCGCACTTGACATGGCCCGCCTGATGGTCACTCAGTACCTCGGTCAACAACCGCACATCATGAAAGCCTCAGGTGTTCCACAATCCTTACTCGATAAAGTCGCAGAAGTTTTGACCTGGCCTGCTACTCACGAACAGGTAGAAGCGGCCAGCAAATTGGTCCCCGACGAAATCGTCGAGTTACTGACTGCGAGCGGAACGCCCGACGAAGCAAGAGCAAAAGTCAAGCACTACATCGACCACGGCTGCACTAGCCCAATTTTGTATCCCCTAGGAGACGTGATGGCGACAATTGACGCTTTTGCTGATTGGGATCCGAGTGCTTAAATTTCCGCTTGCCTCAGGCGAATTTTTTTGTCGCCAAATTATGAACGGCCCGAGCAGTCGTTGCCGCAAAGATCATCAGTGGGCCGAGCACAGTCAAACCAATAAGCAAGGCGGGGACATCGGGTGCAGCCAGAGTCGCCATTAAAACTCCGGCGACCCACAAAGTAATGGATGCCATATTCCATGCTCTCCACTGCACGACTCGCACAGGGTGGGCGAATTGAACATTTGTCATCGTCAAGATTGCCAGAACACCGACGACGACGAGATTCACTACATGTGGAGTATCTAGCAGCCACAGCGTTGGAACGACCATATTCCACGAGGCCGGATAGCCGCGAAACCAGTTCTCGTCATCTTGTTGATCAGTTCGGCTAAACCACAAGCAGGAAAACAACAACATCGCAGCAATAGCGATCATTCCGACTCTGTCATGCGGAACCATCTCAAACTGCCAAAGAAAAGCAGCAGGCACCAAGACGCAGGTCACGAAATCAATGACCAAATCCAAGATGTATCCGTCGAACTTCGTCGTCGCCTCTTCGGGGAGCAGGCGACGAGCAAGTGGGCCATCAATGCCGTCAATGAGTTGGGCAAGAATCAACCAAACAATCGCCAACCGAGCCGATCCGTCAAGCACTGCGACCAAGGCCGCCATACCCACCAAAACGCCCGACGCAGTAAAAGCGTGTAGAGCCAGTGACAAATCTCGCTTCGGAGAAGGTCCTGTGGCTAGGTTGGCGTCCTGTGATGAATGACTTTTGTTAAACACTGTAAAAATACCCTACGCCGTTTAGTGTTGGAATGGGGCTACGGGAGTGGCTTTATGTTCAAAAAGCCTTGTTTGGCTGAATCATCTTCGAGTGTCCGAACCGGCTACGCAGAACTCTGTTTCGCCACATACGAGATCAAAATGTGGGCTTTCGTCGTGATTGAGATCGTTTCTTTCCCAATTCTTGCTTGAGCCCCAAGACGCATGGCGGTCGCCCGGAAGTATCGCGAAATGCGTCAATCAATCTTGTGGGGAGGGCTGACTATGGTCTCATTGTCAGCGCCGGATGTGTATCTTTCCACGGCCAGTCGAGGGCTTCTGTGGGTCGCCGACGGCGTGGTTCTACTTCTCATGGCAACCGTGGGGTCAGTCTCTGCGATCAAACTCCAACAAAAAGTTTCGCTATCAGCATCATTGAACTGTGATGACGTTTAACAAATTGTAAACTAATTAGGTGCCAGTTTTCAGCCCCACCAGTGTGCAGCAATTGATTGACCTTCTGAGTGAGCACCCGCATGCAAGCCTGTTGGCTGGAGGAACTGACTTCATGGTTGAGGTCAATCTCCACGGTCGTCAGCCGCAAACGGTGGTGAATCTTCGACGAGTGAAAGAACTCCACGAATGGTCGTATCGACCCACGCATCAAAGCATCACTATTGGCTCGGCGGTTCCTTACTCCGTGATGGAGACCGGCAAGATTGCCGAACTTGTTCCAGCGCTCGCCCAAGCAGCTCGAACCATTGGGTCTCCGCAGATACGCGCAGCAGGCACTTTGGGTGGGAATCTCGGTACCTGTTCTCCAGCAGGGGATTCGCTTCCCGTCTTAGCAGCTCTTCAGGCAATCATTCATCTCAGTGGACCTCAAGGAACTCGGGATATTCCTTGGGAAGAGTTCATGATCGGAGTGAAGAAGAACGCTCTCAAATCTGGTGAGTTCGTGCACTCCATCACGGTTCCCGTCGTACAAGGTTGGCAAGGTTACGCAAAAGTTGGCACACGCAATGCCATGGTCATCGCCACTGCGTCAGCTTGCTTAGTGCGCGATGCCGATGAAGGATTGGTGACAGTCGCCTTGGGTTCGGTGGGAGCAACAATCATCCGTTGCACACAATCTGAAAACTGGTTAGCAAAAACGGCTTCTCTTCGCTTAGGCGCACAACTTGACCCAGCAATAGCAATTGAATTTGGTCAACGAGTTGCATGGGAGTCGAGACCCATTGACGATCACAGATCAACCGCCGCATATCGCCGACATTGTGTGGCGATTTTGGCACAACGACTTTTGATGAGGTCTTTAGCATGAGCGCACAGGATTTAGGCCACGAAATTTACACTTTGAAGGTTAACGGTCACAGCCATCACGTGAAAGATGCTTGGATCGGCGAAAGCCTGCTCTACGTTTTGCGCGAGCGTCTTGGGTTACCAGGTGCAAAGGGAGCCTGCGAACAAGGTGAGTGCGGCAGTTGCACAGTTGTCATGGACGCACAAGCTGTTTGCTCATGCTTGGTCATGGCTGCCGCCGCCGTTGGCACGGAGATACTCACCGTTGAAGGTTTGGGCGAGAACGGCTCGCTCACCGACATTCAACAAGCATTTCTCGCTGCCGGTGGAGTGCAATGCGGGTTCTGCACACCTGGCTTCATCGTCGCCGTGCACCACTTACTTGACTCCAATCCAGTTCCATCTGATGATCAAATTCGCGAATCATTATCTGGCAATATCTGTCGTTGCACCGGATACGGACGGATCCTTGAGGCTGTAAAGATCGTCATCTCACAACGGGACGCCTCGTGACAACGACTCACCCGATAAGTACATCAACTCGCTCTGGCACACTCGGCACAAATGCCCATCGCCCGGACGGGATCGCCAAAGTACAAGGCGGCTTTGCTTTTTCAAGTGATATGTGGTCCGAGAACATGCTCTGGGGAGCCACACTTCGAAGTCCGCATCCCTACGCCAAGATTGTGTCGATAGATGACAGCGCCGCCTTAGCGATTGACGGTGTGGATTGTGTTGTCACTGCTCAAGATGTGCCTGGAAATCCCTATTACGGATTAATCATGAGCGACCAACCAGTGTTCGCCGCCATCGGCGATACCGTGCGCTATTGCGGTGAGCCAATCGCCGCAGTAGCGGCAGATCATCCTGAAACCTGCAGGCGAGCTCTAGCGGCGATCAAAGTTGTCTACGAAATCTTGACACCTGTCATTAATCCTCAAGATTGCGTCTCTGGAATTGCGCCGCAGATTCATCCTCAGGGAAATGTCTATCGCCATCAACGCATCATGACCGGAGATCAGTCAATCGTCGGTGACGTCATCGTTGAAGGAACCTACGAGATTGGCATGCAGGATCAAGCTTTCCTTGGACTTGAAAGCGCTTTAGCAATCCCCGATTCAGGTGGCGAAGGACTCGAACTGTATGTCGCCACGCAATGGTTGCATGAAGATCGCAAACAAATCGCCGCCTGTCTCAATATTTCCGAGGAAAAAATTCGCCTGGTCTTGGGTGGTGTCGGTGGTGCCTTCGGCGCTCGTGAAGACATCAGTTTGCAGGTTCACACCTGCCTGTTAGCTCTCAAGAGTGGACGACCAGTCAGGATCTCCTATGGTCGCGAAGAAAGTTTTTATGGTCATGTGCATCGTCATCCCGCCACTATCTGGATGCGCCATCACGCTGACCGCAACGGGAAAATACTCAAGATAGAAAGCACAATGTTGTTTGACGGCGGGGCCTATTGCAGCACCTCGCCAGCTGTTTTAATCAATGCCATCACCCACACCCAAGGCCCCTACAAATGCGACAATGCTTCGGTTGAAGGCTGGGCGGTTCGTACAAATAATCCACCTTGTGGAGCGATGCGCGGTTTCGGCGTAGTTCAGGCCTGTTTCGCTCATGAAAGCCAAATGGAGAAATTAGGCGTCGCCCTCGGTCTCTCCCCCGTCGAGATTCGTTTGAGAAATGTCATGGAAACCGGTGATCGACTGATCACGGGCCAAATCATGGACAGCGTTGCACCCGTCGAGCAATGTATTCGTGAGACTGACGCTATTGCCATGCCTGAACCGTTGTCAAGCAACGCTGACATCCGCCAAATTCCCGGCGGCACAGGTCTCACTGCGCAACCAGGCAACATTGTTCGCGGTGTGGGCTGGGGAGTCAGCATGAAGAATCTCATGTACAGCGAAGGCTTCGACGACTATTCCACTGCGCGTTGCCGCATGACTAACGGAGTAGTCTCGGTGAAATTTGCAACGTCAGAAGTGGGTCAAGGATTCACGATGTTGGCCCAGCAGATCGCACGCACAATTCTCGGTGTGGATGAGGTATTACTTGACACTATTGACACGCAAGTAGGTTCAGCGGGTTCAACGTCGGCCAGCCGCCAAACCTGGATGAGTGGTGGCGCCGTCAAGGCTGCCTGTGAAAAAGTTTTAGGCGACCTCTTTGATCATGCAGCGCTGACATTCGAACTCTCGCGCGATCATGTGCGCATCGAGGAGACGGACATCGTGGACACTCTCTCTGGTCGCCGAATAGCGGTCAGCGAAGCTAGCAAGGGAGTCAATCTTGATCGCACCGAGGAATATCACCATCCACCTACTGAAGACCTTGATGAGAACGGCCAAGGTAAGTGCCATGTAGCTTTTGCTTTTGTAGCTCATCGTGCCGTCGTCGATGTTGATGTTGAATTAGGGCTGGTGAAGGTCGTGCAGATTGCAACTGCACAAGATGTCGGACGAATACTCAATCCGATTTCTGTGCAAGGCCAAGTTGAAGGCGGCATCGCTCAAGGCCTCGGACTAGCTGTGATGGAGGAGATCATTGTCAAAGATGGCAAGGTTCGTAATCCGAGTTTCACCGACTATCTACTTCCAACTTTTCTCGACGCCCCACAAGTAGAGATGGTTTTGATTGAAGAATTTGAGCCAAAGTCACCACTTGGCGCCAAGGGAGTCGGAGAACCACCGTGCATCTCCGTCACTCCTGCGATTGCCAACGCCATTCGGAACGCCACCGGACGAGAGTTACCACGTGTCCCCATTCGTCCTTATGACATTTGCCTCTAGCGCAGACCAAGTCGTTGCATGAGATCTTGTGGTGCATTGATTTCTACAAGCGCTTGCTTCATGCGCTCAAGTAATTCACTCTCAAGCGCCGAAAGCAAATCACCATGGGGGCTCGCCATATTACGCAACTGTCGAGGATCATTTTGACGGTCGTAGAGTAGATTCTCATTCTTCAGACCTCCATAAGCCCAAAAAGGCAACGCATCGCCCATTTCAAAAGGCTGGCGGATGACAGGGACAGTCGTTCCTGGCATTGTGTCAAGAAACGCCCGCTGATCAGGGCGCGCAAGACGCAACTGAGGCGCCAGGTGAAGCGGCATTGTGCTCCAACGATTCGACCACATTGACAGTGGAAAGCCGTCGCCCACGGACCCCCGCGTGTATGTGTGCGTCTGCGTCACCAGTTGAACTTCGCGTCCCCAGTAACCCGATAGACAATGATCACGAACACTTGACGCTTGTCCCTTCACGATGGGGACCAAAGACTTCCCATGAGTGCGATGTTCGGGAGATATCGAAAAAATCTCACATAAGGTGGCGTGAATATCCACTGTCGTGGTCAGTGCCGACACACGACCCGCTTCGACTCCCGGCCACCGAATCATCAACGGGATATGCCCCAAAGTGTCATGTATCGGGTAACCAGGTTTGCCCCACACATCTTTTTCGCCAAGATAGTGGCCGTGATCCGTGCAGACAATGACTGCTGTGTCCTGAGCATCTGAGGAGGCATCCACCGCGTCAAGCAAACGCCCAAACCAATGATCAATCATCGACAACTTAGAACCGTAGGCAGACCTTAAAGCACGACCTTCTTGTTCTGTCAGAATCCCAGTGGCGACACCGTTCACGACATAGGGGGGCCAAATTAGCCACGGATCGTTTTCGTCTTGGCGATACTGAGAAGCCCATGGCTCGGGTGTGTCAAAGGGTTCATGGGGATCAAACTCGTCAATGACCAATAATGAACGCTCATGATGCCCAGCGTTTGTTTCCAGCCAATGCACAGCGGCGCGCATTGTTTGTGGGCCTGGAAAATCATCTTCACTCGTAAACCATGTTCGTGAATCTTGGTATCTGTAATGACCGCGTGCAGGATCTCTGACTGGGAGTGCGGGGGTACCGACCCACGATGGATCTGAACGAGTCTTCCACGGATCATTCTCATGTCCACGCACGTATTCCCAAGCCGTGAAATCCGTGTGGTAGTTCTCTCCCCCAACCTCGAAAAGATGGGGGTGATCAGAGACAAGCATCGTTGTGACATGTGCAGCGCGCAGCGAATACGTAATCGCGTCTTCCCAAATCTCCACGGATCCCCACGGACGCCAGGGAAAATCCAGGGCTCCAACGAGCAGATCATGGCGCGCCGGCATGCAGGGCAAAGATCCCGTGTGATGCCGATCGAAGACGAGCGAATCTGTGGCGAAACGATCCAAATGGGGAGTCGTAAATTCCGATCCGCCGTAGGCTCCCAAAAGATGCCGATTCAAACTGTCAAGAAGAACAACAACCACATGCTTGGGCATCCGTTGAGACTCGGAAAATGTGTTGCCCATGAACATACGATAGGCACATTTGGTCGTTCTGGCGTACTATAAAGTCATGAGCGCAAAACTGGATTTTGTACCCTTCGATTGCGATAACCATTATTACGAGGCAATTGATGCCTTCACCCGCCATCTTGATCCGAAAGATGGTCCGAGATGTGTGCAGTGGGCACACATCGAGGGGCGCCAATACCAAGTGATTGGAGGTCAGGTGAGTCGTGTTGTCACTAATCCGACTTTTGACCCAATATCTCCTGCTGGAGCGATGCACGATTACTTCCGTGGTAATCCTGACGGCAAGCACCCCATTGAGTTCCTCACCCAACGTGAACCCATTCGCCCCGAATACCGCGATCATGATGCCCGCATAGCCACCCTCAATCGCCAAGGCATCTCCAAGATCTGGTTGTTCCCAACATTGGGCATGCTCTACGAAGAAATTCTCAAGCACGATCCCGAGGGTGTTGGAATTATGTTCACCGCTTTCAATCGTTGGTTAGCGGAAGACTGGGGTTTCGATTATCAAGACCGAATATTTGCTGGTCCTTATATCTCGCTGGCCTCACCCGAATGGGCCTGCAATGAACTGGACTGGGCATTGACGCACGGCGCGCGAGTCGTCGTGATGCGTGCTGCCGCGCCAACCACAGCTCATGGACGACGAACACCTTTTGACACTATCTACGACCCATTTTGGGCGAGGGTCAATGAAGCGGGAATCACAGTGGTGATTCATGCTGGCGACAGTGGCAACTCGAGCAATGGTTATGCCAACGACTCCTTCTCGGCTCAATTCAGCGGTGTCGGCTGGAAGCCAAGTATCAAAGCGTTCAGTATTGAAAGAGCAGCACAAGATTTCATCATCTCCTCAATTTTTGAAAAGCTTTTCGATCGCTTCCCAAATGTACGCATGGCTTCAGTAGAAAATGGCTCCAGTTTCTTGGCCGACGCCTGCACAAAGCTAACTTCAACCGCGAAAAAGATGCCCCGCTATTTCACCGAAGACCCAGTGGAATCTTTACGCCAAAACTGGTGGATTAATCCGTTTTGGGAAGATGATGTTCAACAAGTATCCGAAATTATGGGCACGGATCACGTCATCTTTGGAAGTGACTGGCCACATATTGAAGGCATGCCAAACCCACTTGATTACGTTTCAGAACTCAAAGCATTTTCGCCTCAAGACCAGCGGCGGATCTTGCTTGACAATGTGACTGCTCTCAACACTCCGCGCCCACTATAAATGTCAACGGATACAGCACGGAAATGTCACCATGTATCAATATTCGCTCGCTTTTTGCCTGCTCGTGTCGTGCTTTTCGTCGATAACAGAACCGCACTGATCCATTTTCGGGAATCAGCGGGGTCAATCACATCATCTATTTCGAAATGAGTGGCGACGGATAATGCTTTTCCACTTTCATACATGCGATCAACCATTTTCCTAAATGTCGCTTCACGTTCTTCGGGATCGGCGATACCGTCAAGTTCCTTTCGGTATCCGAGACGCACCGCACCTTCAAGACCCATTCCTCCGAATTCACCCGTCGGCCAGGCAACGCACGCCAATGGTGATTTGGTACTCCCAGCCATCATCGCTTGCGCTCCGAGACCATAACTTTTACGCACAACGATCGAGATGACGGGCACCGTGAGATTGGCGCCTGTCACAAATAATCGGCTGCAGTGACGGACCAAGGCCGTTCGTTCAACATCTGGTCCAACCATCATTCCGGGGGTGTCAACAAGTGTCACGATGGGTATATCAAAGGCGTCACAAAGTTGCATAAAACGCGCAGCTTTGTCCGCACCATCGCTGTCAATGGCACCAGCAAGAAAGTTCGGATTGTTGGCAATGACACCTACAGATTGACCTCGCACACGGGCAAAAGAAGTGATCATGCCTAAACCAAATTCTTGCCGAATTTCCAAAACCGAATCAACATCAAACATCACGTTAATCACCGCACGGACGTCGTAGGCCTTGACTCGATGGACAGGAATCACGTCGCGCAATAAGGTTTGATCAGGTTCTGTCCATTCCCGCAGCGCACCTTGGAAATAACTGAGGTATTTCTTCGCCACTCCCACCGCTTCAACATCATCTGCCACAACAATGTCCACGACACCGTTTGCTCTTTGTATCTCAAGAGGACCGATTTCTTTGGGATCAAAAACTCCTAGTCCGCCACCTTCAATCATGGCTGGACCGCCCATTGCGATATTTGACCCTTCGCAGGCAATCACGACATCGCAGCAACCGAGAAGTGCAGCGTTACCGGCAAAGCAATAACCACCGGTGATCCCTACCAAGGGAACCAGACCAGATAGTCGTGCAAAGTCATGGAAGGCCCAACAATCAAGCCCGGAAACTCCAGGAGCATCTGTGTCGCCTGGTCGCCCTCCTCCACCCTCGGCAAAGAACACAATCGGTAACTGCAAACGCTCCGCGACATCAAAAAGACGGTCTTTTTTGCGATGATTTTGTGATCCTTGAGTTCCCGCAAGAACCGCATAGTCATAGGACATCACAACCGCCCGTGATTCGTGACCAGGAAAGACATCTCCGTTAATGCTCGCTAGCCCACCCACAAGACCGTCAGCAGGAGTGTGCGCAATCAAGTCATCAATTGAACGCCGCCGCCGCTGGGCTGCGATCACGACGGGACCATATTCCACGAATGAGCCAGGATCAACCAACAAAGCCAGATTTTCACGCGCAGTTTGGCGCCCTTGGCCGTGACGACGCTCAGTTTGCGGGAAGCGGGATTCATCGAGTCCCAACTGGTGCCGATCATTGACCTCTTCGAGGTCGCGCCTCACTGAAGACACCGATGTGACTTCCTCGTCTGCTTGCACAGATGCTTGAACGGCACTCAAAGTACACAGCAACTGTCCTGCTTTGACGGTCTCTCCAAGCACAACGCTCACTGTTTCCACGCGTCCATCAATATCCGAGACGATGTCATGTTGCATTTTCATCGACTCAAGAATTGCTAACGGACGCCCACGACCCACAATCGTTCCTTCAGGAGCAATCTGTACCACTGTCCCGTGCATAGGTGCCATGATCTCCATCCAGTCACCCGCCATCTCTATTATCCTTGCGATGGAAAACGTACGGGCAATAGACGCGGACCTCGTACTTGGCCACCTGCCCACGTCACTCCCCCGGCGTCAGCAATTTCAAAATCTGGAATGCGTTTGATCCATGTCTCAATGGCGACGCGTAACTCCATACGCGCCAAGTTTGAGCCGGCACAGCGGTGAATACCTGCCCCGAAAGCCACATGCCTATTGTGTTGGCGATCCAAGATCACTTGATCAGGATTCTCAAAAATTTCCGGGTCACGATTAGCACCTGGGAAATTCATGAGGATTCTTTCACCCTTTTTCATCGGACAGCCGTTGTATTCAGTGTCCTCTCCGAGTCGCCGGGCCATGGTCACTGGTGAATACGCGCGTAGCAATTCTTCCACTGCGGTCGGCATTAGGTCCGGTTCGTTCACGAGTCGTTGGCGGTCCTGAGGATGGCTCGCGATATGCCACAAGGAACTACCGATAGAGGACCAAGTTGTGTCAACTCCAGCAATGAGCAATAACCCGCACATCCCAAGAATGACACCGTCATCAATCTTCTCTCCGTCAACATCGGTCATCAGTAACTCAGAAATGAGATCGTCGCCTGGATTCTCATGGCGCTCTTTGAGGGCTTCTACAAAGAATTGAACTATACCGATAACGCCTCGGCGCCGGCGCTCTTCATCGTATGCAAACTCCAAGGTATCGCGCACCCAACCAGTGAATGTCTCACTCATCGATTCAGGTACACCAAGAATGTGCGCAATCACGCGCACTGGAATCTGCTGCGCATAATCAACAGCCGCGTCCGCCGAACCATTTTCAATAAAGCCGTCAATCAGACGGTTACACAAATCCCGAGTCATTGCTTCATAGGTCTCAGTTCGTTGCGGACTCATCCACGGCAGTAATAAACGCCTGGTCCATGTATGCAGAGGTGGATCCGAACTGATCGGCGGAACACCATACGGAAGCAACATCGGTTGCTCCGAGTCACCAGAGACTGGGACGACAGGTAAAACCCCGATGCCATAGCCGGAAGGAAACTTTTCAATATCGCGGGCGATCGCAGTGACATCCTCATAACGCGTCGGCAACCACGAACCGCCCCAACGATCGGTATGGGCGATAGGGCACTCATCACGTAAAACGGCCCACACACTGTACGGGTCATTGACATAAGAGGGATCAAAGATATCGTAATCGGACGACCAATCGGCGACAGGTGGAGTTTGAGTCATGGAGATCCACTTTGTCAGATTTTTAAGCGCCTGCCGTCACTACGCCTACAATTTTTGCCCAAATGACAGTGGACAGTCGTGACCCAGCCTTCCCCCGAGTGAAATTGAGTTCCACCGAGGACTTTTCCTGTGTCCCAGCCACCTGCGACCTCAATCAAGGCACCTGCGGAGCACCAAAATGGGCAGGTTACCCACCGGGGTTCGCCCGTACATGCTTGAAAGGCGCGGCATCGCGTGTCAGGCGGTATTCGGAAATGATTGGTTCAAGTTCATCGGGGGTCGCTCCATGCAAGATCACGCCATCAACACCCAAGTCAAACTGCTGACGAATACTCTGCACACATTGTGCCGGCGAACCCGTGGCCGCCGAATCCAACCATTCATCAGGAATCAGTGAGGCGATGTGTTCAAGTTGCTCGGTGCTCGCCGCACCATCTAAGGCGCCTCGAAATGACCTGACGAAATCATCATCGCGAAAGCGTTGCAAAACCTGAGGGTCCCAATTGTTGGTGGAGACCATCAAATCACCGTAACCCTGGAGATAGGTGGCGAGGCGCCCGACAGTTTTCTTCAGGCGAAGATCAGGAGCGATGTGGTCCCCAATGGTGGCAAAGCAGGACCACACCCGCACCTTGCTCGGATCTCGCCCAGCACGTTCGGCGGCGTCCTTAACCGTCTTCACACAACGCCGTGTCGTCTCATCGGAGAAAAATGTGTGCAGAATCACGCAATCAAAAGCCCGTCCAGCAAGTTCAAGAGTGTTGTGACCGAACGCCGTAATACCAAGTGGGATGTCTTCACTGAAACTGGGGTCCAAAGCCAGAACTGGATACTTTCCTAAAGGCCCATCGTGACCCACGATGACCTCACCTGCGAACAGGCGCTTCATCACTTGAGCGAAATCCTCCATTTGGGCAGTGGTAATTTTTGGCATTCCATAAGCTGCGAACAAGGGAGCGATTCCCCGACCTATGCCGAGGCAAAACCTTCCGCCCGTCAGACGATGCATCGTGGTCGCATACGAGGCTGTCACGAGCGGATGTCGCGTGTTGTGATTAGTGGCCGCCGTAGCGATGCCGAGATTGGTGGACACCGCGCCCACTGCACCCGACAAAGTCACAGCCTCTTTTATGTTAAAACGCTCGGAAATGAAACATGATCCCAAACCAAGTTCCTCACCCTTTCGCACCTCTTGTAAAAGATCCTGCGGTGATTTTGGTGCTCCTGGGAGAGTGTAGAAACCCAATTCGTTCATCTGCTCCATGAGTTACATCTCCCACTTTGGAATACGAAATCCACCCAACAGATTCTTGATCGCACTTGACGAGAAAGCTGTGACTGGCGAGTGTGGCTCCCCCATCAGAGTCTCAATGTTTTCTTGTATTGACTCAACCGTGCAGTCCCGATCTGAATAACCGGCCGCCATGGAGATGTTCATTCCCGCCTGCCAACCAGCACCGACGCTGAGAGTCTCTCCAGTCAAAGGGCATTCGCTGTGACTCAACCACACCACAAGCGGGGCTACTAACGATGGGCTCAACCACTCTCCCAATTCGGGCGACCATGGAATCGGTCCAAAATTGGTACCCAATCGAGTTTTCGCATACGGCACGACGACGTTGCAGGCAATACCAAAGGGTGCACCTTCACTCGCCATACCGCGAGTCAGTCCGATCACACCCATCTTCGTCATCGCATACACCGAGCCGTTCGGCACCCCGCCAAAGGCTGCTCCTGATGAAACATTGACGATGCGACCTCCACCGTGTCCTTTCATCCACTTCCATGCAGGACGACTGACATTCAGTGCTCCCCGAAGCTGGGTATTGATGAGCGCATCAATACTTTCCTCCGGGAAATCCTCAAACAGCGCCATCCGAACTTGGCCCGCATTGTTCACAATCACATCAACACGCCCGAAAGCATCAAGAGCACAGGCCACAATGCTTCGACCGCCTTCTGGGGTGGCGATTGTGTCGTAATTAGTGACCGCTTGACCGCCGGCAGATGTAATTTCGGCGACCACGTCATCGGCAGGATTCGTCAGCGGTTGGGCGGCATCACCATCAGAGTCAGAAATACCAACCCCAAGATCATTGACAACCACACAAGCGCCACGCTCAGCAAATGCGAGTGCATATTCTCGGCCGAGATTTCGCCCTGCTCCAGTCACCACGATGACCTTGCCGTCAAAACGCAATCCATGAGTCTTTTCTTTCCTTTTCACACTCATGTTATGAATCCCCGCGTCCTGGCTGGAAAATGAACTCTATAAGGTCAACAAGCACACGTTTGTCTTGAACAATACAAAGGTGTCCACCTTCATACTCCTGAAAGTTTGCCCGTGCGATTCGACTGGCTATCGACTGCCCATTGATTGATGGGGCGATGCCATCAAATTTTCCTGAGGCCACCAGCGTTTCGCATGTGATGAGATGCAAACGGTCCCAGACATCATGATTTTTGCGCGCTTCTAACTGAAGAATCTCGCCACGTCGTTTTTCAACATCAATCGTGCTCGCGGCGACATTCCCGTACACCCGATCATTGGGATGAGACTCAAACCACTCTTCGGTGAATCTCTCGTCCAGCAGACCTGGATAAATCGCCTGGCGTTGATCAGAAGAAAGGTTGTCCAATTCATGAAGTGGATACGAACTTCCACCAGCGCCGCCAGCGCTCGTACACAGCAGGGCAAGGCGTTCAACTCGCTGTGGCGCGATAACCGCAAGTTCCTGCGCGACCATCCCCCCAAAACTGATGCCACAGACGGCGAATGTTCCCCACCCAAGATGATCGGCTAGGGCCAATGCATCTTGCGCATATTGACCCATGCTGTATGGGCCATTGGGCACCGACGACTTACCCAAACCCCTCTGATCATGAATTGCCACCTCACCGTATTTACCGAGAATGTCCATCAAAGGACGAACTGCTTCAATGTTTGACCCAGAACCGTTGAGGAAGATCAACCGCTGTCCTTTCCCAAAAACTTCGTAATACACAAAGCAATCGTCAACGAGAAAACTGGGCATATCGTCAGGGTGTCCTCAGGTAATCACTCGCCTCAGGACGACGCGTCAACTGCCAATACTCAAGCATCGTAAATGGCCAGTTTTGAGCGACTCTCCCGGACGAATTCTTATACCAACTATTGACACTGATCGCTCCCCACGCCATATTTTTATTGCCTTGATCAACGCGCTCGTTGAATCGGTCATGAACGTCCACCTTGATATCCCATGCACTGTCCCCGGAACGGAGCATCTCTTCAATGCAACCTAAAATGTAATGAGTTTCACATTCTGAAAAGAAAATGATGCTGCCATTGGCGACAATATTCGTGTTCGGACCGTACATGCAGTAAAAGTTTGGGAAATGAGGAATCGTGATGCCAAGATATGCTCGTGCTTCACCATCCCACATTTTGTGCAAGTCCGCACCATCTCGACCGACGACGCGCATCGGAGTGAGAAAGTCAGATGCCTGAAACCCAGTTGCGTAAATGATCACATCGGCTGTGCGCAGATTACCTTCGGCATCAACTATTCCAGAATTTTCAATATGGTCAATACGGTCTGTTATGAGTTCAACATGGTCGCTTCGTAGACAGGCCGCCCAAGAACCATTGTCAAGAGCAACTCTCTTGGAAAACGGTGCATATTTGGGAACAGTTTTTTCATGCAAGTCAGGTCGATCAGCGAAGACCGCATCAAAGTAGAGAAGTAATCGATCTCGTAAATGCCGGTTGGCAGCGCTCACTGAAGCCTCACCATCAGACCAATCTGGGTCAACCACACATGAAGCCAAAACACCTTCAGTGGTTCGCCAAAAGAGCAGGAAGCGGTACCACTGCGCATAGGCAGGAACGTTTTGAAAGAGCCACTGCAGCCCCGTCCCAATCGTGTCGTGGTAATGCGCTATCGGCGTCAGCCATGGCGGTGTCCGCTGATAGATACTCACAGTCTTTGCCGCCTTGGCGATCTCCGGAATGAGTTGCACCCCGCTCGCACCCGTTCCGATAACTGCCACACTTTTTCCAGTGAGATCAAGAGAGTCTGGCCAATGTGCTGAGTGGAAAGATTGCCCTGAAAAATTCTCGCGCCCTGTGATCAACGGCATCTTCGGTCGATTGAGTTGTCCTACTGCGCTTATGACCGCCTGCGCATACAGCACTTCAATCGGTCCATCTACACCACGCTGGACGCTGACGCGCCACACAGATTCTGCTTCAACCCATTCCATTTCCTTGACCTGAGTCTGAAACTGAATGAATGTGGAGAGATCAAACTTCTCAACACAACCACGGAAATATTCGAGTAAGACATCTTGCGTTGAAAAATGCAAGGGCCAGTCAGAGCGTTGCGCAAATGAATAGCTGTACACATGGTTAGCAGAATCAACCCGACAGCCTGGGTACGTATTTTCCAACCACGTTCCACCAACATCGGCGTTCTTTTCTAAGATCTCAAAATCAATGCCTGCCTGCTTCAAGCGATAACCAGCGAGTATGCCTGACATTCCGGCACCCACGATGAGAACCTTAAAACTTCTGTGAGGGGCAATGTCTTCGCGAGACCACTTAGGTTGACGTAGATCCTCTCCCGCAACGGACAATTCCTCCAACATCAATGGAACATAGTCATCACTCACGAAAGCACCGACTGTGTAGGACATGATGTCCTGAATCTCTGACTGTGAACATTGATGGTGGCTCACTCCACCCGAGTCACGGAACTTGATCAGCGTTTGACGCGCGAGAAGCCGAATCGCCTCTTGCTGCTCTGCGGTCAGACCTCCCTGAGGTTGGGCAGCCAATAACGGTTGTGAAATCAGTTCTGGACGCAGCAGGGTGAGGTCACCCGTGAGGTAAGCCAGGGTTGGCAAAACTGCGATCAGTTGCGCCTCGTGTAACCCAGCATCTATCTCTGCATCCGTTGCCTGAAACACTTCACCACTCCTTTGTCACCTACAACTATCGCGCACTCACGAGAGACCGTCACCACTCCGCCTACGAGAAATGAGAATGTCGGTATAAAGTCTGGTCGTGTTTGACAAGGATTTAGAACCTGTTTCCGCTGGGGTCGTTATTGGATGTATTGATTTAGCCCCAACCTTGACTTTTTATACCGAGATGCTCGGATTTCGGGTACAGACAATCCGTCCGGCCGACGGTCCGACTCACGCCACACTTATCGGCCATGGCTTGCGGATTCACCTTCAACCTGGCTCAACCCCACCGGCTGTCTTACGAATCTCACTCCCACACGGGAGTCCTTTGCTGCACAGCACCCTCACTGCGCCCAACGGAACCATCATTGAGTGTGTGAGTTCGACCGAGGAAATGATCGTTCCGCCCTTGGCATCCGCTTTGGTCATCACTCATCAGGACGGCACCGATTCTTGGGGTACTGGTCGCGCTGGAATGATGTATCGCGACCTGATACCAGATCGACAAGGCAACTGCGTCATAGCGTCCAGCATCAGAATCGATCACGCCGGTCCGGTGCCTGACTATGTGCACTTTCACGAGGTCTTATTTCAACTCATTTTCTGTCGCTCTGGTTGGGTGCGTGTGTTGTATGAGGATCAGGGCGATTCCTTTGTGCTCGGAGCAGGCGATTGCGTCATCCAACCACCAACGATTCGGCATCGGGTGCTGGAATGTTCGGACAATCTCGAGGTTTTAGAGATCGGATACCCTGCCGAACACTGCACCCATGCCGATCCTCTCACCCAACTACCATCTGTAGCCATCAATCCAGCGCGCACTTGGTCTGGTCAGTCCTTCATTCACCACATAGCATCTCAGGCCACGTGGACACCCTTCGGCGAGCACGCACTGATTACTGATACCAAAATCCACCAAGCGACACAGGGTCTTGCAGATGTCTGCATCATCACAGGTGATTCGGCAACTTCCTGGCCATTGACGTCGGTCGTCGACAAACAGCTTACATTCCTCTTCGTTTTACATGGTTCTGCGACAGTGATGACGAATGAAAACGGATCACATGCCATGAGTTCTGGTTCCAGCATCGTCATCCCCTGTGGCGAGAGTTATTCAGTAACGCACAGCGCTGAAACTGAAATACTGAGATTCAATCTGCAGACACAATAAACATCTTTATTGTCGACCCATTTCGGCTCGGGCACGAACACCATCAGTCTCTGCGTCTGGTCGAGACGAGATCAGATTAATCTCCACGAAATCAATTCGGCCCTCAAAATGATAACCGTCAACTCGTTCGCTGTATTCGGCTGCAACCGGCGAGCCGTGGTCGTAGCCCACTGAACTTCCGACGCTTGAAATCGTTCGCATCACGAAAGGCAGATCCATCTTGGCTAATTCGATGCCGTTCTCAAATATTGCGACATCTCCGCCCTTGCCTGTACGGCGGAATTTTAGACTCAGCATCACTTCACCACCCGAAAGTTTCTGAGGTGACTCAACTACGAGGTGTTCGCCGAAAACGTTGTAATCAAAAAATAAATGGTCGTTGTGCACAAAGAAACTGAAACCAGAATTTTCAGTCCCTGTCGCATAAATCACGCCGTTCTGACCATCTTGGCGACATACCTTGGCGTCCAAATCCCAACTCCGTCCACCCACTGAAGCCGATACCTGGGTCGGCAATGGCGACATCGGTGGACGATACACATATTTGCGCGACACGGGGTGCGGAGTGCGATCAGCAAATTTCACCGAGAACAGTTCAAGCCCACGATCATCGAGAGGCAAGACGCCCTCCTTCTCCGCTTCCTCCCACCACTGGGCAATCATTTCTTGTAGACGCTCCGGTTGAGATTCCGCCAAGTTCACAGTCTCCGAGCGATCATGCTCAATGTGATACAACTCCCACACATCGTCGTCAAACGAGACGCCTGGAGTGTGCCGGGTGACGGCTTTCCAGCCTGCAAAATAGATGCCCCGATGACCGACCATTTCGTAATACTGGATGAGTTTCGTTGTCTCGGCATCTTTTTCGTCAAACGAATAGTTCATCGGAACACCAGAAATCGGCATTTGTTCCAAACCCCTGTACACATCGGGGGGAGTAATTCCGATCGCCTCATAAATAGTCGGAGCAATGTCATTGACATGATGAAACTGATCTCGCAACCCGCCAGAGTCCTGCACGCCTTTGGGCCATTTCACGATCAGAGGCACATGGACTCCGCCCTCATGGGTATTTTGCTTATAGAACTTAAAAGGCGTATTGCCCACCTGCGACCAACCCCATGGGTAGTTGCTGTGGCTATGAGGTCCACCAATTTCGTCAATCCGATGAATCGCCTCATCTGGCGTTTCGATCATCATGTTGAAGAATTTCATTTCGTGTAGAACGCCGAAAGGTCCGCCTTCTTGCGAGGCTCCATTGTCCGACAAGAGAACGATCATCGTGTTGTCTTCAACCCCTAAATGGTGTAGAGAATGAAGCAGGCGTCCGATTTGCACATCGGTGTGATCAAGAAAGGCTGCGTACGCTTCTTGAAGACGACACGCCAGACGTTGTTGATTATCCGAAAGATCTTGCCATGCTTCGACACCAGGATTTCGGGGCGCCAATTCAGTGCTAGCCGGTAATAGACCAAGTTCTTGTTGACGCTTAAACCAACGTTCACGCATCACATCCCAACCTTCATCGAAGGCTCCGCGATACTTCTCCAAATATGCAGCGGGTGCTTGGTGCGGTGCGTGCGTTGCGCCAAAGGCGAGGTACATGAAGAACGGACGATCTGGCCTCACACTGAGTGAGTCATGCATAAATTGCTCTGCGTGATCAACTAAATCTTCAGAGAGGTGATATCCATCAACGGGGCGTCCGGGTGCTTCAATCCAATGATTGTCGTACACCAAATCAGGATGAAACTGATCTGTCTCGCCATCGAGGAAGCCATAAAAACGATCAAATCCCCGTTGCAATGGCCACTGATCGAAAGGGCCTGCCGGCGAAGCATCAGCCATGGGACAAAGATGCCATTTACCGAGCGCAAAAGTTGCGTATCCCTGATCACGAACGACTTCAGCAATCGTGGCGGCGTGATTTGAAATCTGTCCGCGCATATGTGGGAAACCACTGCTGAAGTTGGAAACCCCGCGCATTCCAACTGCATGGTGGTTTCTTCCAGTCAATAGCGCGGCCCGAGTTGGCGAGCACAAAGGAGTCACATGAAAGTTTGTGTAGCGCAAACCTTGTGCAGCGAGAAGGTCAATATTGGGGGTATCAATGGTGGATCCGTAACAGCCCAAATGAGAAAACCCGAGGTCGTCAAATAGGATCACGATGACGTTGGGTGCACTTTCACCGGGGTGTGCACGCTGCGGCCAGTCAGGAACGGAATCTTTGTAGGTTCGCCCGATTGAGCCTTGGAAGCCCTCGTAATCCTTCATGGTATTGACAATAGTCCTGACACTACCTACCCTCGTCATATGTCAGAAAAATCACATCAAAATTCCCGACCAACGGCGGTGATCGCTGACGCCAACTTCTATGTAGGCCCTGAACTGGCTCGCCAGTTGGCTGGACGTGGATTTAATTTAGTTTTAGGAGGCGCTCAGCCTGATCTCGTTGCCGAACTCACCGCTTCAGGGACCCTCGTCGAGGTTGTCAGCGGCGTTCGTCACCTCGCAGATCCGACAGCCTCGAACAAGCTCGTCGAGGCGGCAATGACGCGATTTGGACGCATCGACTCGGCAGTGATGTTCTCAGGCGAGATCATTACTGGACGTTTTGTGCACTCAGACTTAGAACAACTCCGCTCTGTTCTCGTTGGCTGTATCGAAGCACCGTATAACTTCATGCGCGCAGTGGTACCCAACCTGATTGCTCAAGGCTCAGGCCAAGTCCTCGTGATCACGAGCGCCTCCGCTGCCCGTCCGACACCAGGTGCGCCTCTGTATTCGGCGGCGCGCGCGGGTGCTTCCATGCTCGTCAAGAATGTCGCCGATGAGATCGCCCGCACTGGGGTTCAGGTCAATGCTGTCGGCACCAATTTCATGGACTTCCCAGGTTTTCTTGCCGCCTCTGGGGCCAGTAACCCAGATGTTCGAGCCAAGATTGAGGCGCAAGTGCCGATGAGGCGCTTAGGCACGATGAGCGAATTCGCATCATTTTGCATGGTTTTCCTGGACGGCAGTAGCCAATTTACGACTGGTCAATTCGTCGCCTATGCGGGGGGCTGGGCTTAGGGGCAGAATAGGAGATGTGAAACGCTCCTTGTACAACGAAGACCATGTGGCATTTGCCGACAGTTTTCGTCGCTTCGTCGCCCAAGAAATCACTCCCGACTATCTGCAATGGGAGACCGATGGAATTGCCCCGCGCTCGTTGTACAAGAAGGCTGGGGACAACGGCTTTATCGGCATGGCGATTCCACAAGAATTTGGTGGCGGCGGAAGTCATGACTTTCGTTTCAACTCAGTCATTGCTGAGGAATTAGCGTACGCCGGAATTGGTGGAGCCGGACAAGGTCTCACATTACATAACGACATCACCACTCCCTATTTCACCGATATCTGCAACGACGAGCAAAAAGCACGATGGTTACCCGGGATTGCCAGCGGAGAACTGATCACCGCAATCGCTATGACAGAGCCGGGAACAGGAAGTGACTTAGCGGGGATTGCTACTACTGCGCGTCGCGACGGAGATCGTTATATTCTCAACGGTTGCAAAACTTTCATCACCAACGGGATCAATTCTGACCTTGTGATTGTCGCCGCGAAAACCGATCCATCGCAGAGACACGCTGGTATGTCTTTGATGGTTGTTGAACGCTCGATGGCGGGCTTTGAACGTGGTCGCAATCTCGACAAGATCGGCATGCACAGTCAAGACACAGCCGAACTTTTCTTCAACGATGTCGACGTTCCCGTTTCGAATCTCATCGGTGAAGAGGGGCGAGCTTTTCATTATCTGACGTCTAACCTCGCTCAAGAACGCCTTTCCATCGCCATCAGCGGTGTCGCTGTGGCACGCGCTTGTGTCGGTTGGACAGTTGACTATGTCAAAGAACGCAAAGCTTTCGGCACATCAATTTCTCAATTCCAAAACACTAAGTTTGTCTTGGCCGAGCAGCGCACTGAAGTCGATGTTGCTCAGGCCTTTGTGGATCAATGCATCTTGGCTCTCAATGAAGGAACACTGACGGCACCCCAAGCAGCGCAGGCTAAATACTGGTGCACTGAACTACAAAAACGCGTTGCTGACAAATGTCTACAACTTTTCGGAGGTTATGGATACATGACCGAATACCCAATCGCTCGCGCCTACGCCGACGCCCGTGTTACCAGCATCTACGGTGGTACCACAGAGGTCATGAAAAGCATCATTGCCAAGGACATGGAATTATGAAAATTGCCCTGCGAGCCGAAAACTACCGAGATCCTTTTGGCTACGAACAGGAACGACGCAGTGTCTGGTTGCGTGAATGGGTCATGTTCTGCACAACCGCGGAACTCTCCAAACCTGGCGACTATTACGCTGCCGACCTCGCAGGATGGAACCTTCTGCTGACAGTTAATCCGCAAGGAGAAATCATCGGATTTCATAATGTGTGTCCCCATCGTGCGGGTGTGATCGCTTGGCCAGGTAACGGAACTTTGGGGAATCTAGTGTGCCGTTATCACGGTTGGGCCTTTGCATGGGATGGGTCGTTAAAGTCTGCGCGAGATTTCGGCGACGACGAGCCTTTATGCGCTGAGGACTTTGAACTGAAGAAGATTTCCGTCGAAGCATGGGGACCCTTTGTGTTTGTCTGCCTTGACCCCAATGCCGAACCACTATTGGAATCTCTGGGTGGACTACCCGAACGCATCAGCCAATATCCCATTGAAACTTTCACCTATGCCCAGCGCATACAGCGCGAAATTTCTTGCAATTGGAAAACCTACGTTGACAACTACCTTGAGGGCTACCATGTTCCTCTGCTTCATCCATCTCTGATGAAGGCTTTGGACATGTCCACGTACCAGGTCTCAATACCAGAGCCGAGTTTCTGTTTGCACACATGCGATACAACTCAAGGGTCAGCATCCGGAGGAGCGTGGCTCTTTCGCTATCCAAATTTGGCTGTAAACATTTACGCCGACGGAATGAATGTTGAGCGGATGATTCCTCTCGGTCATGACCGGACAATGATCATGTACGATTATTTCTCTGTCGATACTTCCGCTGAGAGCATCGCCCGTATGGTCGATTTGTCAAATGTTGTCTTGGACGAGGATCAATTGATTTGCGAGGCAGTACAGAGAAATCTCAATAGTGGGGTCTATGAGGCTGGCCCGCTGAGCCCACGTCATGAAATCGGTTTGATGTGGTTCCAGCGCAAAATTGCTGAGGCGATCAGCCTGTGACGTCCAATGAACCCCACGCCTAGCCGCTGAGTCTGAGATAATTGACATATGGCGATAGCAGAGCGTGCACAACAAACAATGGTCACCTTGGACCTTGAGGGCGTTCTAGTCCCCGAGATTTGGATTGCAGTTGCTGAAGCGACCGGGATTGAGGAGTTAAGTCGCACCACACGTGACGAACCCAATTACGACTTACTCATGCGCCAACGACTGGCGATTCTGATACAACACAATTTGACGATGAGTGCCATCGCACAGGTTATCTCCACCCTTCACCCACTACCAGGAGCTAAGGACTTCTTGGATGCGCTTCGCGACAAAACCCAAGTCATCATTTTGTCCGATACCTTCGAGCAATTCGGCCGGCCCTTTATGCGCCAATTGGGAATGCCCACTCTTTTATGTCATCGGCTGATCGTTGAGAACGACCGCATCGTTGACTTCGAATTACGTATGCACAATCAAAAAATGCACGCCGTCACAGCTTTGAAGGCGTTGAATTACCGGGTAGCCGCTGCGGGCGATTCGTACAACGACACCGCCATGTTGGCAACCGCCGATGCTGGATTCCTCTTTCACGCCCCAGATAATGTGATCGCCGAATTTCCACAATTTCCGTCACTGACCAGTTTCTCGGAACTACTCGAGCACCTCACTAGGGCTCTTGAGCTCTAATCAGCAACCGGCACTACATGGTGTCGAAGGGGGGACTTGAACCCCCATGATCTTACGATCACTAGCCCCTCAAGCTAGCGCGTCTGCCTATTTCGCCACTTCGACGTGGTATTCAAAACTTTACCGTTTGTAGCCTGCGAGCCCAACTGAACACTCTCGTCGTTGGATTATTTGACCAACAAAAAGCCGAGTGAGACAATCGAAATGATCCAGATCAGGGCGATGACAAAAGTAATTTTATTCAAGTTGCCCTCAGCAGCCGCCGAACCAAGACCCGATCCACTTCCACCGCCGAACATGTCGGAAAGTCCCCCGCCTTTGCCACTGTGCATCAAAATGCCAGCGACCATAGCGATCATCGAGATCACATTAATCAGAACCATTATGTACATCACAATGTCACGCACGGTTAAACAGCCTAGTGGGCTTAACCAGGGAAATGGCAGGCCACAGGATGTCCTTGACCACGATCTATCAGTGCAGGCTCCTCACCAGCGCATAGATCCTGTGCACGCGGACACCGAGTCCTGAATCGACAACCCGACGGAGGATTGACAGGACTTGGCACATCGCCAGTCAAAACCTGCCGCCTGTGAGTGCCCGCTAAACGTGGATCGGCAATGGGTATAGCCGAAAGTAAGGCTTGCGTGTATGGGTGACTAGGAGCGCTGTAGACATCGCTGGGACTACCGGACTCAACAACCTTGCCAAGGTACATCACGATGATCTCGTCGGCGATGTGCCGCACCACAGAGAGGTCGTGGGCAATAAAAACATAGGAAAGACCAAGATCGCGCTGTAATTTTTCCATGAGGTTAAGAACCTGCGCTTGGATGGAGACGTCGAGTGCAGATACTGGTTCATCAGCCACGATCACCTGTGGACCAACAGCAAGGGCTCGAGCAATGCCAATTCGCTGGCGTTGACCCCCAGAAAACTCGTGAGGATATCGGTTGTAATGCTCAGGATTGAGTCCAACCAAAGCCATCATCTCTTGCACATGCCCCCTAGCGTCGGAGGCAGAGTTTTCCTTGAGAAATTTCAAGGGGGTTCCAATGATTTCACCAACACTATGACGCGGGTTGAGAGAAGCAACTGGGTCTTGAAAGACCATCTGAATCTTCGCCCTCACTGCTCGCAATTCACGCCCTGTCACAGAGGTGATGTCAGCCCCATCTAGCAATACCGTGCCCGAGGTCGGCGGAAGTAGAAGCATCAGCAATCGCGCCAAAGTTGACTTGCCACAACCAGATTCACCTACGACACCCAAGGTCTGACCTGCGCGCACTTGTACGCAAACTCCATCAACTGCTTTCACCGAATCCGTTGAACGTTGCAGAAACCCCTTGCTCGCGGTTGGGAAGTATTTGACAAGGTTCTTGGCTTCCAAGACAACTGGGCTAGGCATGATTGACATCCCGCCCAAGAGCGAGCAGTTGATCGTCATTCAAATGGCACGACGACACGCCACCCGATGCGGGAAGAACTCGCAATGTTGGCTGCACGCTGGAACAGAGACCATTCATTGAGGCGGCAAACTCACAACGAGGGTGGAAAGGACAACCTTCTGGTAAGGAAATCATTGAGGGCGGGTTACCAGCGATGGTGTGCAAGGCACCCCGTTCACTGTTGTCCAAGCTTCTGACCGATCCGAGAAGCCCTCGGGTGTAGGGATGCGATGGAGCGGCGAAAAGGGTCTGCACTTTCGCTGATTCCATCGCTTGACCGGCGTACATCACCATGACTTCATCGGCAACTTCTGCCACCACCCCTAAATCATGGGTAATCAAAATAATCGCTGAACCAAACTCCTGTTGCAAAGTCATCATGAGTTCCAGGATTTGTGCTTGAACGGTGACATCAAGTGCAGTTGTGGGTTCATCAGCGATAAGCAAACGCGGATTATTCACCAAGGCAATGGCGATAACAATACGCTGACGCATGCCACCCGAAAATTGATGAGGGTATTCATCAAAACACTCCGAGGGTTTCGGCAGACCAACTTTAGCGAGCATGTCCAAGGCGATGAGGTGACGTTGCTTTTTCGAACTCTTTGGGTGATGAACTTCGTAGGCCTCGGCAATTTGTTTACCAACGGTGTAGTACGGGTTGAGCGCTGACATCGGATCTTGGAAGACCATCGCCGCTTCCCTTCCACGCAAGGCTCGCATCTCTGACTCTTGCGCAGTGAGAACGTCTAAACCGCCCAAGAGGATGGATCCCGACATATCTGCCGAGTTCTTGTTCGTCAATCCCATAATCGCCGATGCTGTCACCGACTTTCCTGATCCACTTTCACCCACGATGCCAAGGGTCTGCCCTGTACGCACATCGAAAGAAATGCCATTAACGGCCTGAACGACACCATCAACTGTCGAAAATGAGACCTTGAGATCCTTAACTTGAAGTACTAATTCACTCATTTGTGGATCCTTACACGAGGATCAACGAGACCATAAAAAATATCCGTCAATAAATTAAAAAAAACAATAAACGTCGCTGCCACAAGCGTTGTTCCCACTAGCACAGGTAAATCTGAATCTGAGACCGCCTTGATTGATAAGCGGCCCATCCCTGGCAAAGAAAAGATCGACTCTGTGAACACCGCTCCTCCGAGCGTGACCCCGAAATCCAGTCCGGCGACCGTCACAATCGGGATTAAAGCGGAACGCAAAACATATTTTCGTAAGACCGTCCAACGCTTGAGACCCTTGGCAATACCCAGGCGCACATAATCCTCATTCATTGTCTCCAACATCCCAAAGCGAGTCAAACGAATGTAATAAGGCGAAGAAATGATCGTAATCGTCAACCAAGGAAGAAGGAGTGCCTGACACCAGCCGAAGAAGTCCTCAGTTGGCGACACGTAGGAAGGAAATGGGAGGATCTGTGTCCAAATCACGAAGATAAACAACAGCAAGAGAGCCAAAAAAAACGTCGGGAAACTGAGACCCACTACCGACACAATTGAAATCAGACGATCTGGCCAACGTCCTCTTTTGAGGGCAGAGACCATACCCAAGCCAATGCCAAAGATCATCCACAGCACGAAGCCACCAATAGCGATCGAGCCGGTCACAGGCAATGTCCGAGCGATCAAGGATGTCACACAATCTTTTTGACTGAACGAATATCCCAACGAGGGAGCTCCACAAGTGAACTCACCCTGACCTTCGCCATAGGTGCGACCTCCAACAATGCCCTTGAGAAATTTCCCATATTGCGTCAGCAATGGCTGGTCGTAACCAAGCCTCGTGCGATTCGCTTCTATGCGCTCTGGCGTGCAGACCTTGCCACATGTCAGGGCCGCTGGGTCAGTCGGCAGTAACGCAAAAACTAGAAATGTGAAAAGAGAGACCGCCAGTAACAGCACTCCTGCGAACAAAATCCGCCGGGTTAAATATGCAATCACTGACGATCTCCCTTTACATAACCGATATCGGCTCCACCTGTACGTAGTTGATGGATCAGGTGTACACCCGATCCATCAAACTCATGTCAGGAATTTACGAAGAGATCACCGAAGTTGAAGGACCCATAGGGACCCCACCGGTAGGTGTTGCCCAACTTCGAACCCCAAATATCTTGAGCCTTAGTGAAGGATCCGGGGATCGCCCACACTTGGTCAAGAACATATTGGTTAAGTTCTTGCCACAGTTTTCCTTGCTTGCCGCGATTGGTTTCTGCCCGAGCCTCTTGAACCTTTGTCTCAAATGCGGCGTAGGCCGGATCAGCAGAGTTCTGGGAAAGGTTGAAACCTCCGCAGTCGCAGAACAACTCTGGGATGACCGTTGAGGCGTTTGCCCAGTCTGGTCCCCAACCCGAACGGGACATGCTCCCCTGTGTTTCAGGGTCCATGATCGTTGGGTAATAGGCACTGGGTTCAATCGGATTTGAATTCAGGACTATGCCAGCGGCCTTGAGAGACTCAATCCAAATTGCGACCAGCTTCGCCCACGTCGGTGTGTCACCGTGATCGAACTTCAAGCCTTCTCCGGTGGCCAATTCATAAATATCAGGACACGCTGTCTTTGCCTCTTCCATCTTTGCAATGGCAGCTTCCGTGTTTGGCGTTCCGTCAACATTGAGGCCTTCAACCACCTTGCCGGGTGCGTAATCTTCAGCCAAGGCGGGCTTGATGAAACCATCAGCAAAATCGCCCGTGTAAGGACCGCCGGCTGCAGTGCGAAGAGCTTCTCGGTCCAAAGCCAGCCAAACTGCCTGGCGAATCTCTAGACACGAGACCTGCTTCACATTGAATGCGGTGTACGTGACGTACGGGTCGTATCCATCTTGGCGACGGGATTCAAACCTTGGATCATCAAAAATCGTTCCAAGATTTTCTGGCAAAATGCCATCTGCCGAAACTGCGGTTTGATCATCACCGTTATCGGCAATCATGCGCTCGTCGATGACAGCTGACTCAAGAGCGAACTTGTAGACAATTGAATCTGGATACGCATTTCTCACTGGATCAGAATCCTTATCCCAATTCTCGTTCCGTACGAGAACCAAAGAGTCTCCTGGGGTGTACGACTCAATCTTGTATGGCCCAGACGACACGGGCGCCATGTCATATCCTTCACCAGTATCAAGACTCTTTGGCACAGGCGAGAACGCAAGCAAAGTCACCGCTACGTTGAAGTCCGCTACAGGGACTTTCAAACGGAATGTGATCGTCTTGTCTTCACACGCAACCGCACTGTCGAACAGTGCCTGCTCTTCTGCAGTCGTTGCAGTGTTTAACTCAACAGGACCGGAGTATCCCCCTTCGGGAATGTCAAGGTAACTAATCGCATAGGTCGGTCCATCAGTGATGACCTCTTGAGCGAAGGTGCGTGACACGCCATAAGCGACATCGGCACAAGTAATCGCTGTTCCATCTTCAAAGGTTGAACCATCACGAAGAGTGAAAGACCATGTCTTAGCATCCTCAGAAGCAGTTCCTGTATCAGTGGCAAGGTCGGCTTCGATCTCGGAACCTTCGCCGCCGTCTGCATACTTATAACTGGTGAGAGTTCGATGCATCGTAGAGGCAGCGAACGCCAAGTCTGAGCCTGTGTAGTTTCTTTGTGGATCGAGATGGGTAATTTGCTCGCCCTGAGTGAGAATATACACAGTGCCACCCGGCTTACCCTTGGTTGGTTTGTTGATTGACCCTGAGCCACTATCACTGCCACAAGCAGCGATAACTAGAGAAGCCGCTATGGAGACAGCTAAAAATTTGATGGTCCCGAATTTCATATTTCCCCCTTGTAGTCGAACTGTCCCTAAACATAGCGCAAACTACGAACTAATTGTGAGGAAAGTCTCTAGGCGACCTGTTGACGGTCGTTTTTAGGATCCAAAGCATCTCGTAACCCCTCACTCAGCAGATAAAAGGCCATAACTAGGACGAAAAGGGTCGCTCCTGGGATGAAGAAATAAGTCGGATCAGCGCGGTAAAAATGAACGGAATCCTGCAGCATGATGCCCCACGAGGCCGTTGGGGCAATGATTCCGACACCTAAAAACGACAAAGCGGCTTCATAGGCCACATAGCCAGGAAGACTCATTGAAGCCAAAGCAATGATCGGACCCCAGAGATTCGGGGCGATCTGCCGAAATAAAATGTGAATTGAACCGGCGCCACTGGACCGAGCGGCTTCCACGAACTCTCGTTCTCGCAATGCCAGGGTTTGACCTCTAACAATGCGAAAAAATCCTACCCATCCGAAAAACAGAGTTACCAACATCAGATATGTGAGGCGCGCTGGATTTCCCTCGGGGACACCCATAGCTTCCAATCGTTGCGTCCCAGGTCGCACGAGAGCAATAGTCAAAATCAACGAAGGGAATGTCATCACGAGATCGCTGAGTCGACTTAAAAAGGTGTCGACGCGACCACGCAGGTAGCCCGCGATTAATCCGAGTACCATCCCGACCGAAGTGGTGATCAGGGTTGCCACCAGTCCGACGAACAGGGAAAGGCGAGCGCCGTATATGAGTCGTGCCAAAATATCTCTGCCCGTTCCGGGCTCAACACCCAACCAGTGCTCGGCCGAAATACCGCCAAACCTTCCTTGAGGAAGTCCATAATCATTCAAAGAATCACGGTCCAAAGTATTTGGCGAAATGCCAAGAATTTTCGTGATCAATGGAGCGAGAATAGCAATCATAAGAAAGAAAATGACTACTGCCAAACCGGCGATAGCGAACCGATCTCGCTTAAAGCGATCCCAAGACAGCCGTTTTGGAGACTTACTTTCAATTGACGCAACACGTAACGAATCGTCACCTTCTTCATCCACGGATAAAACGTCAGTCATTATCTCCCCTACTTCGCAAGGTGATGATACTGCACGATACGGGCGAACTCATCAGGATCGATACTTGCCCCACCTACGAGAACTCCATCAATATCGGACTGACTCATCAATTCGGCAATATTTCCCGCCTTCACTGAGCCGCCATATTGAATGCGCACTCCATCGGCAGCAACTGCACCCCATTGTGCGAGTACCACCCCTCGTATATGGGCGCACACCTCCTGAGCGTCGGCAGCCGTCGCCGTCAAACCTGTACCGATGGCCCACATTGGCTCGTACGCAATCACCATTGAGGCAACTTGTTCAGCCGACCGGCCATTCAAAGAAGCCCGTACTTGAGACTCGACACGCTCAAGTGTTGCGCTCTCTTCACGCTCTTGCTTTGTTTCACCCACGCAGAGAATCGGAATCATCTCATATTTCAGAACTGCTGCAACCTTGGCCGCAACAAACTCGTCAGTCTCCGTAAAAATCTGACGCCGTTCGCTGTGACCGCAAATCACGTATTTGACGCCCAACTTAGAAAGAAAGGCCGGCGAGATCTCGCCAGTGAATGCACCCTTTTCATCGGTATGACAATTTTGAGCCCCGAGCAACATCGCTAACTTGTCGCTCTCCAAAACTGTCTGGATACTTCGAATATCCGTAAATGGTGGGTGCACAGTCACGTCCACCCGTGAAAAATCCTCTTTTGACAAAAGGTACGCGAGTTTTTGGACAAGATGAATCGCCTCAAAGTGATTCATATTCATTTTCCAATTACCACTGATCAGTGGGCGACGAACATTATGAGGCATGAGGCGCCTTTCTGAGAGCAGCGAGACCAGGCAAGTCGCCTAGTTCAAGTAATTCAAGCGATGCGCCACCGCCTGTAGAGACATGATCAACGGCGTCATCAAGACCGAATTGCGCTAGAGCCGCTGCGGAGTCTCCCCCACCGACAACAGTAAAAGCCTTCGTATCTGCCATCGCATGAGCCACAGTACGGGTTCCTCCAGCAAATCGCTCATCTTCGAACATTCCCATTGGCCCGTTCCAAAAAACAGTCCGAGCTTCCATGATCAAATCAGAGAAGGCTGCCGCCGATCCGGGACCGATATCAAAGCCCTTGGCGCCGGGAGGTAGGCGCCTCCCGTACGTGGCGTAATTGCCTTGAGCATCAAGACCCACCAAGTCCTCAGGCAAATGAATGGGCTTGCCAAGTGTCAAGAGTCGTTTACAGGTATCCACCTGATCCGCTTCAAACAAAGAATCTCCAATGGAGTAACCCTGAGCAGCCAAAAACGTGAAGCACATCGCTCCCCCAATGATTAACGAATCGACAGTTTCTAACAGCGCTTCAACAACACCAAGTTTGTCGGAAATTTTGGAACCACCAAGCACCGCAGTGAATGGGTGCTTAGGTGTATTGCGCAAAGCCAAAAGTACTTCAACCTCCCGTTGCAACAAACGACCCATTGCCGAGGGCAATGTCGCAGGCGGACCAACAATCGAAGCATGTGCCCGATGGGCTGCACCAAAAGCGTCATTGACATACAAATCAATGTCGTGAATCAGCGAATCAACAAAATCTTTGCTGTTGGCCTCCTCTCCTGGATTGAAACGAAGATTCTCCAGTAGTTCAACACCAGGGGTCAAAGCAGCTAACCGAACCTTAACTGGATGCATCGAATACTTCTCATCCACACTTCCCTTTGGTCGTCCAAGGTGACTGCAACACACGACGCTGGCACCTCGTTCAATCAGCCATTCAATTGTCGGCAAGGCAGAGCGGATGCGGAAATCATCAGTAATCGAGCGCTCACCTGCATCATTGGTTTCCATTGGCACATTGAAATCGGTACGCACCAAGACGCGTTTGCCCGATACATCACCCAAATCTTCTAAAGTAGGAATTGCACCGCTCATGCTTGTACTAGCGACGGGCGCGCTTGGGAACTTTTGACCCGGCGAACAAAGTGGTTTGCACCAAGCGATTGCTGTAGCCCCACTCATTGTCGTACCAAGACAGAACCTTGACCATCTTGCCAAGACTCATCGTCAGACCAGCATCGAAAATACTGCTGTGTGGATCTCCAACAATGTCACTCGAGACAATCGGATCTTCGGTATAACGCAGAACTCCTCTAAGGGGTCCCGACGAAGCAGCCTTTTTGAAAGCGGCATTGATCTCCGCCACCGACGCTGACTTTTTCAAGTTGGCTGTGAAATCAACAATTGAGCCCGTTGGGACTGGGACGCGCAATGAGGTCCCATCCAGTTTGCCTTTCATACTTTCAAGAACCAAACTTGTCGCCCGCGCTGCGCCTGTACCCGTTGGCACAATGTTGATAGCCGCCCCGCGTGCCCGACGCAGATCACTGTGGGGTCCGTCAACTAATGATTGATCCCCTGTGTAGGCATGAACCGTTTGCATCAGACCTTGTTCGACTCCGAATGCCTCATCAAGCACCTTGACCATGGGCACAAAACAGTTGGTCGTACAACTGGCATTGGAGATCACTTTATGTTTTTTGACATCAAAGTCTTTGTGATTCACCCCGTACACAAATGTGGCATCGGCCTGATCACAGGGCGCAGACACAATCACTAAAGGTGCTCCACCTTCAAGGTGGGCCGCAGCAGCGTCCCTCTTGGTAAAGAAACCAGTGCTTTCAATGACAACATCCACTCCTAAATCGCCCCAAGGCAAATCTTTCGGGTCACGCTGGCTGAGAACCTGAATCTCTACACCATCAACGCTGATTCCTGATTTAGTTGCCTTAATGACATTGGGCAACTGGCGCATCACCGAGTCGTATTTCAACAAGTGGGCCATGGTGGCCACCGAACCCAAATCGTTTACTGCGACGATTTCTATGTCGGCTCCCTGTGCCTGCGCGGCACGAAAAAAGTTCCGACCAATACGACCAAATCCATTAATTCCAACTCGCACAGTCACAGCCGTTCCTTATCTCTTGTGGGACACTTCAGACATCTAAAACATAGTCGGCAGAGCTCGCTCACTCAGGATTACCGCCCAAGATCTCGATGACTGACGCGCACTGGTTGCCCCGACGCCCGAAGCCCGTGGGCGACTTCCTCTGCGATTGCTACGGAACGGTGACGACCCCCGGTGCAACCCACAGCGATAGTCAGATAACTCTTACCCTCGCTGGCGTAATGCGGCAAAACGCTCTGTAATAATGCCCGAAAGTTGCTCAAAAACTCAATCGCCTGCGGTCTTGACAAGACATCATCTTTGACGGCTTGATCTAATCCACTTAAGGGTCGAAGATTCTCATCCCAGTGCGGGTTTGGCAGAAAACGGACATCCATGACCACATCTGCATCCAAAGGCAGACCATGCTTAAACCCGAAGGACTCCACGGCCACTTGCAGACGTTCACTGACCGAGACTTCAAAAGCCCCCATGAGTTTGGCTTTCAATTGGTGCACGTTGAGATCGCTGGTGTCAATGATGAGATCACAATCGCCTCTCATTGGTTCCAACAGAGTCCGCTCCATTTCAATGGCTTCCAGCAGACCGTCACTGTCATTTGCCATCGGGTGGCGCCGACGTGATGATTCATAGCGCTTCACTAATTCAGCGGTGGTGGCGTCAAGATAGACAACACGAACTTGATGACCGGCGGCGCGCATGGCCGCTACCTTGGGCATTAATGCCAAATGCTGTCGACCAGCAACCAAAGCCAAACGCTCAATTCCTGAGCCGGGCGCACCCGCCAACTCGACGATCGTGTCAACTAACGAGGTCGGCAAATTATCAACCACGTACCACCCAAGATCTTCGAGAACTGCAGCGGTCGTTGACCGCCCAGCACCGGAAAGACCCGTGATTACCAGAATGTCTGCCACGGCAACAAACTACTCACTCTTTACATTCGTTGCGACAATAAATCTTGGATTGGCTGAAGGTCAAATGTACCGTCAAGACTGGGTCGTAAACTTCTCATCAGATGAAGCGCACCGACTTCCGTAAAATCGCTGATCCGTATGGGCTCATCTTGACGAGTCAACAAGACGCTGATTTCAAATTCGTGGTCTGGGTGTCCGGTCATGGAACGAAACTGATCCACAACTTGTCGACGGCTTTCAAACCGAGCAGGGGGTCCGAATCCACTCCAACCATCGGCATGGCGCACTGCCTCCGGAATGGTCACGCTCTTTCCATCCCCACCCACCCAAATTTTCACCTGCGTGCTAAACCGTTCATTTTGACTATCAATTTCTCTTCGCAGCACCGCCAAATGATTGGCGAAAGAGACCATTCGCTCCCTCAACGGCATCTTCGTGTTCATCAATTCGTCGTCGTGAATAAATCCACCAGCGCCGACTCCAAGAACGAACTTCCCATTTCCAAGTCTGGCCGCTGTTACTGCGCAACGAGCGAGAATGATTGGATTGCGAAAGGTCAAAGGCGAAACAAGCACACCAAATGTGACTGCAGACGCGCGTAACTCTTTAGCTAAGGCCCCGATCAGTACCCACGTATCCCATGCTGTTTCATCCTTCTGACCTGTGAACGGCACCAGGTGATCCCATAAGAACACTGAATCCACACCAAGAGCAACTGCATCGCGCGCCGACTTTTCAAACTGCGGTGCGTCAACACCATGCGTCTGAAACTGCACTCCAATTTTTATCTGCGTCTTAGATGCCATCAATTTTCACTGCTCGCAAATACAACAGCCGAGGAATCGTTGATGCGCTTTCATAGTGCTCAGCTCGTGCAAGAAAACCCGGCGGAGGTGCGGGCTCAAGCATCCGCTCGACATAGAGCCCATTTTGAATCAGGGCATTGACGTAGCGACTGAGTGGGCGATGGATGAAGGGGATGAAAATATCCTTTTCGACTTCCTCATGTGACTCTTGCTCAATCAAATAATCACCGATCCGCCAATATTGCTCAGGGGGATCAAGTACATGATCATCAATCCAGCCACTTCCCGGAGTCTGCAGGAGCGGATGATTCAAAAAGAAGCAGAAGCGACCTCTCGGTCGTAGAACCCTCGCCACTTCTGAGACTGCGGCATCCACATCGCCAATATGTTCAAAAACTAAACAGGCCACAACAGCATCAAATGTCTCATCAAAAAATGGTAGTGCGTCTGCTCCAGCCTTACTCACATGGATTCCGCCGCCACGTTCAGCAGCCACGCGAACTTGATTCCATGTCGGATCGACGCCCGCTACACATGAGGCACCGATCTTGGCGGCGAGGCGCGCAACCTGTCCATCACCGCACCCAACGTCAAGCACACTGCCCATGCCCTGCAGCTCTTGGGCAGCTAACGGCAGAATCTGCTCTTCGTATTCGGCGTCCGCCCCTTCAGTGAACCCGTCGATCCACCACTGCGCATTCTCTTCCCACAGGTCATTGTCATTGCCAGAAGTACTCACATCGCAAGGTTACGAGCCCACTACCCTGAGAGGATGAGTGCAACTGTGAAATCATCAATGAAGTTTTCCTTGTGGCCATCTCCCGAGCGTTCTTGGGAGGAAGTTCGCGATTTGGCGGAATATGGTGATCGCCAGGGCTGGCACTGCCTTTGGTACGCCGACCATTTCATGCCCAATTCAGAATTGGGCGCAGTTCTGGACGGCAATGTGTACGAATGCTGGAGCGTCATCGCTGCCGTTGCAGTGGTCACCAAGACTTTGCGCATCGGTTCACTAGTCAGCCCAACAACCGTGCGCCATCCAGCAGTCCTGGCAAATACGGCGGCAACAATTGATCAGATTTCTGATGGTCGTCTCGTTCTCGGAATAGGAGCCGGTTGGCAGGTCAACGAACATCACGCCTACGGCATTGATCTTCTTGCTGGTAAAGATCGCGTGGATCGTTTTGAGGAAGCAATTCAAATCATCAAATCTCTTCTCAATACACCGCGCACCTCATTCACAGGAAAATATTTTTCCATTACTGATGCCCCATGTCAACCAACAACGGTGCAGAACCCCTTGCCCCTCATGGTTGGCACTGGAGGACCACGAATGCAAAAGATTTCGGCGCTCTATGCCGATGAATGGAACACTTGGGGTCACGTCGAAACTGCGAGTCGGGTCATTGATACCTTTCACGCTGCCTGTGATTCTGTTGGACGTGATCCAGATTCCGTTCACAAGTCCGTGCAAGCGATGTTTTTCCTCGCCGAGGATGAAAAGAGAATTGAAAAAATCCGCCTTGCAGCACCGGCAGATCGCACAATCGTCGGCTCAGATGCGCACATCATTGAACAGATCAATCTCTTCAAAGAACTTGGCTACAACGAGATCATCATTCCTGATTTTACTTTGGGACGAGATTCCGTCTCCCGAATGAACGCTTATGAAAGATTTCGGGCAGACATTTTTCCCTTTGTTGATTAATGAAACTTGTCAAAGATTGCTTGCGCCACTGCCTCTGGTAACCACGTTTGGGAGCGAAGGTCTTCTAAGGAAGCTTGCTTTACGGCATTCACTCCTCCAAAAGCTTGCGTGATTCTCTTTTTGCGGGCTTCACCCAGCCCTTCAATGCCATCGAGAGCACTGGAGACCATTCGCTTATCTCGCAATTCACGATGAAACGAGTTCGCGAAGCGATGGGCCTCATCGCGAATGCGTTGCAGCATAAATAGTGCTTCACTTCCTCGCGGAATTTCAACCGCAAGGCTTTGACCAGGAATAAATACCTCTTCAAAACGCTTCGCTAATGAAGCAACGGGAATCTCAGTTTCAAGCCCAAGATTTTTCAATACCCGCTCGGCTACGCCCAGTTGCCCTTTGCCACCATCCACCAACAGCAGTTGGGGCGGATAAGCGAAACGCTTGGAACGCTTGCGCTCTCCAGTTGCCGACGCCTCAGTGTCACTGACTTGATCCCGCTCCTCGAGATAGGCCTTGAAACGGCGGGTCAGAACTTCTTCCATCGCTGCGTAATCATCGTTACCAGGAACTTCCTTCACCTTAAACCGACGATATTCACGCCTGTTGGGAAGTCCATCTTCAAGGACCACCATTGAGCCGACATAATCTGTTCCCTGCAAATGCGCCATGTCGTAACACTCAATGCGCAACGGTGCTTCAGCGAGGCCGAGCAAGTCTTGCAACTCAGTCAAAGCGCGGCTCCGACTATTATGGTCACTTGAACGCTTCATCCGATGTCGATGAAATTCTTCGGTGGCATTGCGCGTGACCAGTTCGTGCAATTCACGTTTATCGCCTCGCAGAGGAATACGAATTTCGACCTTTGTGCCTCGTTGGAAACTCAGCCATTCTTCGTACGTTGCCATTGACTCGGGTAATTCAGGCACCAAGAGCATTTTCGGGATGCCTAACAAAGGCTCGTCGCCATATAAAGCTTCAATGATCCGATCAAGGAGCCCCGCCTGCGAGAGATCCTCAACCTTGTCAAGGACGAAGCCTTTACGACCTACTACTCGACCTTTTCGAACATAGAAAACCTGCACCGCGGCTTCAAGTTCATCTTGAGCGATGCCGATCAGGTCGATATCTTCATTACGTTCCCCGACGATCTGTTGCCTTTCAATTGCTTTGGCAACCGACTGCAATCGATCACGCAATCGCGCTGCCTTCTCGTACTCCAGATTCTTTGACGCCAGTGACATGTCATCTTGAAGCCTCTGAACAACTTCTTCCGTATCACCATCAAGGAAGTTGCAAAAATCCTTGACCAGATTGGCATAATCCTGCTCGCTCACTTCACCAACACATGGTCCACTGCATTTCTCAATATGGAATAAAAGGCACGGTCTGCCAAGTTTATTGTGTTGATTAAATTTACTTGGGCTACACGTACGTATCGGGAAGGTTCGCAACAGAAGATCTAGCGTGTCACGAATTGCATACGCATGCGGAAAAGGTCCGAAATAACGCGTTCCTTTGCGAGTTCTCCCACGCATCACAAGCGCCCTCGGCCATTCTTCATCAGTTGTCACCGCTAAAAATGGGTAACTCTTGTCATCACGTAGGCGAACATTGAAACGCGGTCGGTGTTCTTTAATCAGGCTGAACTCGAGTATCAGCGCTTCTACTTCATTACGTACTGTCACCCACTCAACTGTCTCAGCGGTCTCCACCATCTGCGCCGTCCGAGGGTGAAGCAAAGCAGGATCCTGGAAATAATTCGAGACTCTCTGCCGCAAATTAGACGCTTTGCCGACATAGATCACCCGACCATGGACATCCTTAAACTGGTACGACCCCGGTAATTCCGGTATTGATCCAGCTGGTGGTCGCATCACCATGGGATGTGCCCGACTAACCAAGTTCCATAAGTGGCTTGAGATAAAAACCCGTGTAACTACCAGACGTGTTTGCCACAACTTCTGGCGAACCCTCGGCCACAATGAGTCCTCCGCCTTTTCCACCTTCAGGACCAAGATCAATCAACCAATCGGCTGTCTTAATGACATCCAAACTGTGTTCAATCACCAAAACCGTATTTCCCTGATCAACCAAGCGTGACAACACAGTCAACAATCGCCTGACGTCTTCGAAGTGCAAGCCAGTCGTCGGCTCATCGAGTAGATAGATCGTGTGTCCCGTGCTCCTCTTAGCAAGTTCAGCGGCAAGTTTCACTCGTTGTGCCTCGCCACCCGACAATGTCGGCGCCGATTGCCCTAAACGAACGTAACCCAACCCAACATCAAGCAAGGTCTGCATGTGTCGCGCGATGACTGGTTGGTTGGCGAAAAAGTCCACGGCTTCGGCTACAGGCATATCTAAAACGTCGGCAATATTTTTGCCTTTGAAGGTGATGTCCAAAGTATCTCGGTTGTATCGCGCACCTTTGCACACTTCACAGGGAACGTAAACGTCGGGCAAAAAGTGCATCTCAATCTTGATATTGCCATCACCGGAACATGCTTCACATCGACCTCCTTGCACATTAAATGAGAAGCGCCCGGGCATGTAACCGCGCACCTTTGCCTCAGCAGTTGTGGCGAAGAGTTTACGAATGTTGTCAAAGACTCCTGTATACGTAGCTGGGTTTGACCGTGGCGTACGCCCAATCGGAGACTGGTCCATGTCGATGACTTTGTCTAGATGCTCAACACCATTGATCTTCTTATGTTTGCCTGGTGCATCTTTTGATTTGTAGATGTGTTGCATCAAAACAGGTAGCAGAATATCTCGCACAAGAGTGCTCTTGCCGCTACCCGACACTCCGGTCACCGCAACGAAGCATCCCAAAGGAATCTTTACGGTCACGTTCTGCAGATTGTGTTCTCGTGCGCCAACGATTTCTAGCCACTGTGAACCTGGAGTACGTCTCTTCGCGGGGAGTGGAATGGACCGCTTGCCAGCAAGGTATTGACCAGTGATTGACTCTTTGACTTTCATGATGCCCTTTACGGGGCCGCTGTACACAACTTCTCCCCCGTGTTCGCCAGCGCCGGGTCCGATGTCAACGATCCAGTCACTTTCACGGATGGTTTCTTCGTCATGCTCAACAACCAAAACTGTGTTGCCCAAATCGCGCAAGCGGTGCAATGTTTCAATCAGACGGCGATTGTCACGCTGATGCAAGCCGATTGATGGTTCGTCAAGCACATACAGAGTGCCGACTAGCCCAGATCCGATTTGACTTGCTAAACGAATTCGCTGCGCTTCACCACCCGCCAAGGTCCCTGCGGATCTCGACAAACTCAGGTAATCCAGCCCAACATTGAGCAGAAAACCGAGTCGTGCGTTCACTTCCTTCACGACCCGTGCTGCGATCATCGCGTCTCGATCTGAGAGAACTAAGCCTTCTAAAAATTTCGCAGACTCCCCGATGGACATTTCACACACCTGAGAAATATTGCGATCATTGATAGTGATCGCCAATGTGGACGGCTTCAGCCGGGCACCTTCACAGGCCGAACACGGCACTAAGCGCATGTATCCCTCGTATTGCTCGCGTGTCCAGTCGCTTTCTGCGGATTCATGTCGACGCTTGATCCACGGGATGACACCCTCAAATGTGGTGTTAAATTGACGCGCGCGTCCATACCGATTCTTGAACTTCACAGTCACATTTCCTGGCAAACCGTGCAGGACGAGCTTTTGAGTCTTGGCAGTCAGCTTGTTCCAAGGCTTCGTGAGGTCGATCTTGTTATCTTCTGCGACTGATTCAAGAACTCGATGAAAAAAACCAGTCGTGGCACTGCGCCAGGGTGCAATCGCCCCAGCATTTAGCGCTAGGTCGGGGTCGGGGATGACGAGTTCGGGATCGACCTCAAAAGTTGTGCCCAATCCGTCACAAGTAGCGCACGCACCAAAAGGGGAGTTAAACGAAAAGTTTCGCGGTGCTGGCTCATCAAATGAGGTACCACATGTAGTACATGCCAAGTGCTGACTGAAAGTCAGACTTTCTTGATCACCGGACTTGTCTCCAACAATCTCAATCATCGCCACACCTTCAGCGAGGCGCAATGCTGTTTCAAGACTGTCAGTGAGTCGGCGTTCAATTCCGTCTTTGCGAACAAGTCGATCAACGACGATGTCAATGGAGTGCTGCTCATAACGCGCCAACTTGGCGTCTCTTTTCAGGAACTCAACGATGTCAACAACTTCGCCATCAACTCTGGCGCGTACAAAACCTTGCCCGGCAAGTTCATTGAGGAGGGTGTCGTACTCACCCTTACGAGCCTTGACGACTGGGGCCAAAATCTGAAAACGGGTTCCCTCTGCGAGTAGGAGAACTCGGTCAACGATTTGTTGCGGTGTCTGGCGGGACAATTTAGTCCCATCGTTCGGGCAATGTTGCACTCCTATGCGCGCATACAGGAGTCGTAAGTAGTCGTAGACCTCGGTGATGGTTCCAACAGTGGATCGCGGGTTTTTACTCGCTGACTTTTGATCGATAGCGATCGCTGGTGAGAGTCCCTCAATGACATCCACGTCAGGTTTATCCATCTGTCCGAGGAATTGTCGCGCATAGGCGCTCAATGATTCGACATAGCGTCGCT